>ERZ772854.2355-NODE-2355-length-14260-cov-7.316719_pt1 | contig 14260 bp, 10 predicted proteins | sample MGYA00580844_ERZ772854 | MGnify/ENA primary metagenome ERZ772854 (study PRJEB29015, sample SAMEA2737727) | human gut metagenome | biome: human gut; feature: human-associated habitat; material: faeces | place: China | collected 2012 ...
GCAATCTGGAATGAATTTTGGCTACGTTACTGTGAACGGAGTGAACAGTAACGTAAATTTTGGTGACTCCGTAATTTTCTTGGTTTGTTCATGAAAAATTCATTGTTTTCCATAACGGAAAGTGTTAGAATATACAAGTATTGTGTATTATAGTAAGCGTTTGTAATGTTCGCATGCTGCTGACATGTCTGCTGTGGACGGAGTGAACAGAAATTATTCCGCACAGTAGCAATTGTTATATGGCAGCAATGCTTGTATAAAAAAGAAATAAACAGGAGTAAAACCTAATATGAATATGTTTTCAAAAGTATTCGGGACCCGCAGCCAGCGAGAGGTTAAGCGTATCATGCCTCTGGTTGAGAAAATTGAGAGCCTGCGCCCGGACATGCAGAAGTTAAGCGACGAAGAACTCAGAGGAAAAACAAGAGAATTTAAGAAACGTCTTGAAGAGGGAGAGACACTGGATGATCTGCTTCCTGAGGCATTTGCGGTTGTACGTGAAGCAGGCAAGCGTGTTCTTGGAATGGAACATTTCCGTGTGCAGCTTATCGGTGGTATCATTCTCCATCAGGGACGTATCGCAGAGATGAGAACAGGTGAAGGTAAAACACTTGTCGCCACACTTCCGTCATATTTAAATGCACTGGAAGGCAAAGGTGTGCATGTCGTAACAGTCAACGATTACCTGGCTAAACGAGATGCGGAAGAAATGGGAAAGATCCATGAGTTTCTTGGCCTGACAGTCGGTGTTGTTTTAAATGATATGAAGCAGGATGAGCGTCGTGCTGCATACAACTGTGATGTTACCTATGTTACGAACAACGAACTCGGTTTCGATTATCTGCGTGACAACATGGTTATCTATAAAGAACAGCTGGTACAGAGAGATCTGCACTACTGTATCATCGATGAGGTCGACTCCATTCTCATCGACGAGGCACGTACCCCTCTGATCATTTCCGGACAGAGCGGTAAGTCAACCAAGTTATACGAGGCCTGCGATATCCTTGCTCAGCAGTTAGAGCGCGGTGAAGCCAGCCATGAGATGACCAAGATGGCAGCCATCATGGGTGAAGAAGTTATCGAGACAGGTGACTTCGTTGTAAATGAAAAAGATAAGATCGTAAACCTTACAGAGCAGGGCGTTCATAAGGTTGAGAAATTTTTCCATATTGAAAACCTGGCAGATCCGGAGAATCTGGAGATTCAGCATAATATTACACTTGCACTTCGTGCCCATAACCTGATGCATAAGGATCAGGATTATGTAGTTAAAGATGATGAAATCCTTATTGTTGATGAATTCACCGGACGTATCATGCCGGGACGCCGTTATTCAGATGGTCTTCATCAGGCAATCGAAGCGAAAGAGCATGTTAAGATCAAACGTGAGAGCAAGACTCTGGCAACCATCACTTTCCAGAACTTCTTTAATAAATATGATAAGAAGGGCGGTATGACCGGTACAGCTGTCACAGAGGAGAAAGAATTCCGTGATATCTATGCAATGGACGTTGTAGAGATCCCGACTAACAGACCGGTTATCCGAGTTGACCATGAAGATGCTGTTTATATGACAAAGAAAGAGAAATTCAACGCAGTTGTCAATGCTGTAGTGGAAGCTCATGCGAAACAGCAGCCTGTACTGGTCGGTACCATTACGATTGAAACTTCCGAGCTTCTCAGCCGTATGCTGAAGAGACAGGGAATCAAACATAATGTATTGAATGCCAAGTTCCATGAACTTGAGGCAGAGATTGTCTCACAGGCAGGTCAGGCAGGAGCAGTTACGATCGCCACTAACATGGCTGGTCGTGGTACAGATATCAAGCTGGATGATGTGGCAAGAAATGCAGGTGGTCTGATGATCATCGGTACAGAACGTCATGAGTCCAGACGTATTGATAATCAGCTTCGCGGACGTTCCGGACGTCAGGGAGATCCGGGTGAATCCCGTTTCTATATTTCCCTGGAAGATGACCTGATGCGTCTGTTCGGTTCTGAGAGACTGATGAAGATCTTTACATCCCTTGGTGTTGCAGAGAATGAACAGATTGAGCACAAGATGCTTTCCAATGCAATTGAGAAAGCTCAGGAGAAGATTGAGTTTAACAACTTTGGTATCCGTAAGAATCTTCTTGATTATGATCAGGTAAACAATGAACAGCGTGAGATTATCTACAAAGAACGTCGTCAGGTTCTCGACGGTGAGAATATGCGTGAAGCAATCTATAAGATGATCCAGGATACAGTGGATACTTATGTTGATATGTGTTTCTCTGATGATGTAGATTCTGAAGAGTGGGATCTGAATGAATTTAACGGTGTTCTTACTCCGATCATTCCGATCAGACCGCTTACAGCTGAGAGTGTAAAAGGCAAGAAACGCGATGAGATCAGACATGAACTGAAAGAAGAGGCAGTGAAGCTCTATGAAGAAAAAGAAGCAGAGTTCCCGGAACCGGAGCAGCTTCGTGAATTAGAGCGAGTTGTACTTCTGAAATGCATTGACAGCAAGTGGATGGATCACATTGATGATATGGAAATCCTTCGTCAGGGTATCGGACTTGCTGCTTATGGACAGAGAGATCCGGTTGTTGAATATAAAATGAGTGCATTTGATATGTTCAACGAAATGATCACATCCATTCAGGAAGATACTCTTCGTATGCTGTACCATGTACATGTAGAGCAGAAGATCGAGCGTGAACAGGTAGCTAAAGTTACCGGAACAAACAAGGATGACAGTGCCGGTCCTAAGAAACCGGTTCAGAGAAAAGAAATCAAAGTATATCCGAACGATCCCTGCCCATGTGGAAGCGGTAAGAAATACAAACAGTGCTGTGGACGTAAGAATAAGGCCTGACTCGTTTATCTCAGTTGAGAAGACTCCCATTTTTGTAAGTGGTGAGTTCATTACTACAGAGCGGGCAGTAATGATTTTGTAAACAGAACATTGTGAGCAGATCATGTCTGCTGCAAAATAAAAGGGCTGAATCATGAGGCCCTTTTATCGTGCGCAAAAACACGTTAGCGCGTTGAATTGGCAGATTGTGAATATCTGTCTGAACTGTTCAGTACATCCACAGCTATGTGATTATGATTGATGAACAGTCACATAACAATTCCATAAAGGGGGAAAAACAGTATGAAAAGAGAGTCTTTCGGCTCACGCCTTGGTTTTATCCTGGTGTCAGCAGGATGTGCCATTGGTATTGGAAACGTGTGGAAGTTTCCGTATATCTGCGGGGAATATGGAGGCGCGGCCTTTATCCTGATCTACTTATGTTTTCTGGTTATTCTCGGTATTCCGGTTCTGGTAGCAGAATTTGCGGTAGGACGGGGAAGCCACACAAGTGTTGCGAAATGTTTTGACAAACTGGCACCTGCAGGAAGCTGCTGGAAGCCATTGAAATTTATTGGTATTATTGGATGTTATATGCTGATGATGTTTTACACAACAGTAGGAGGATGGATGATATACTATTGTGTGAAGAGTCTGCGGGGAGATTTCGTTGGAGCGACTCCGGAAGCAGTAACACAGTCTTTTTCCGATATGCTGGGAAATGCGCCGACGATGATGTTATGGATGGTGATCATCTGTCTGATCGGATTTGCAGTCTGTTTCATGGGATTGCAGAATGGTATTGAAAAAATCTCCAAAGTAATGATGAGTGCACTGCTTATCATTATGGTGATCCTTGCGGTTCATTCAGTAATGATGGAAGGCGCGGGAGAAGGAATCAGCTTCTATCTGATTCCTGATTTTCAGAAGATTAAGGAAGCAGGAGTTGGTAATGTAGTATTTGCGGCATTGAGTCAGTCATTCTTTACATTATCCATTGGTATTGGTGCCATGTTGATCTTCGGAAGTTATCTGGACAAATCCAGAAGCCTTACCGGAGAGGCGGTAAGCATCACCGTACTCGATACTTTTGTTGCGCTGACAGCAGGATTTATCATTATTCCGGCATGCTTCTCCTATGGAATCCAGCCGGATGCAGGTCCAAGCCTTATCTTTATCACTCTGCCCAATATTTTTGCAAAGATGAGCGGAGGGGCTTTGTGGGGAAGTCTGTTCTTCCTGTTTCTGACATTTGCTGCGGTTTCAACGATCATTGCTGTATTTGAGAACCTGATCGTGTTTAATATGGAACTGTTTGGCTGGAACCGTAAAAAGAGTGTTGTTGTCTGCGCAGTTCTTGTTGTGATCTTAAGCATTCCATGTGTGCTTGGATTCAATGTACTTTCCGGATTCCAGCCATTCGGAGATGGAAGCAACATCATGGATCTGGAAGACTTTATTGTTTCTAATAACCTTCTTCCTCTTGGAAGTCTTGGTTACCTTCTGTTTTGTACCAGAAAGAACGGATGGGGATGGGACAATTTCATTGCAGAGGTGAATGCCGGTACAGGCATGAAATTCCCGAAATGTCTGAAAAATTATGTTGCCTATGGAATTCCGGCGATTATCATTGTGATCTATCTGAAAGGTTACTATGATAAATTTGCAGGTCTGGGAACAGCAGCACTGGCCGGATGGATGATCGTGGCACTGGTACTGCTGGGATTCGTATTCTACTGTGCGACAGCGAAGAAGAAAGTGAAACAGTAAGCGGAGCGCGAATATCTGCCCGACCTGAGAACAATAAAAGATGTAATTATGTCTGAGAAGAAAGATTCTTTCAGACATGGTTACATCTTTTTTGTGTTATGGAATTGTTGTGTAAAGGTAGTGGATGCATTATTTTAGAGGATTGCTATAATGAGGCAGTTCTTCGCTGGGGTTGTTTTTGAACTGTTTACGGTATGCCCGGGAAAAAGTGCTGTATTCTGCGAACCCGCTTTCCTGTGCTGCTTTTGTCACAGGCATTCCATTTGAGATCAGAGTACGTGCCATAAGAAGCCGCTTGTTTACAATATAATTATGAAGGGTATAGCCGGTTTCTTGTTTGAACTTCCGCATCAGATGGTACTTGCTTACATAATATCTGGCAGAAAGCGTTTCTACAGACAGATCTTCTTTCAGATTGTGGTTGATATACTGAAGGATACTGGCAATCTGCGAGTCAAAGGTGTAGGATTTTTTATCAAAAATGTACTGCTTTTCCAGAAAGATACGGTTCAGATAAACCATAAACTGAAGAAAAAGTGACTGTGTCAGGATTTCCCTTCCATATTCATCGGATTTTGCGGAATTTTCCAGTTCAAACAGGATGTCTTTCATTTTTTCCTGAAGAGCAGAGTTCAGACGGACCAGATTATAGTTTCGGTCATTTGCCTTCTGGAAACATTTCAGAAGTTCCTGCCAGGGAATATCGTTTTGGATCCAGAGAATAAAACGTTCATATGGAACAGATGGATCAATCTCCGGGCGGTGGATGGCATGGCGGTTTACCAGAAGAATGTCCCATGGTTTCAGTTGATAAGCTTTTCCTTCTATATGATAAGCAGCCTTGCCGGAGATGAAGATAACTACCTTGTGAAAATCATGATAATGGTAAGAGAATTCCTTTCTGGTCTGGTCTTTAAGATGAAAAAGTCGGAATTGTTCGTTCAGGTATCCTGTTTTTTTTGTCTGATAGAACTGTTCTGATAATAACATATCTGCCTCCGATCGATATCTGCAATGATTATTTAATCGAATCAAGCAAGTCCCCTGTGGAGATTGTGAAAAGAAATAAGCAGTGGAAAGCAATAAGCGGAGGGAAAAGTTTGATTCATGGTATAATCATATCATTTAATGCGCAAATGTACAATTATTACTAAGAATGTAACAAATAGTAACGAATATATTTTATAATTTCTGAGAAAATATGCTACAAAGATATTGACATTATTACACGATAATAGTATCATACAATTACAAAGTAATCGTAAAAACTTTGTAACTATTTCGAAATAGGGTAAAGAAATAGAAAACTGAACAGAGAGGAGTGATGCTGCTGTAAGGCTGTTATATCAGAGAACTGATATAATGGTCTTTTTTGTAATATCTACAGAGCATTTTTTGCAATATTTTAAGCATTTTACTCTATATACATGGTAAAAACAATAAAATATAATGAATATAAAGTCAGGATGTGATATGAGAAAATTACCTGACACAAAATTTAATCAGACAAGTGGCGAAGTGAGTTGGAAAGATTGCCCGACAATTGATTATCGATGCAGATACAAAAGCGGGAAGTATCCGGGATTATAAATCAGAAGGAGAGATATGGTTATGGCAAATACAATTATTATGAGTAAATATCAGGGACTTGGAAACGATTATCTGATTCTTGATCCGAAGAAAAATCAGGTACAGCTTCAGGGAAAGAAGATTGCACTTCTCTGCCAGAGAGGATTTGGGCTTGGCGCTGACGGTGTGCTTTATGGACCGGTAGAAATTGATGGGAAATTGGGTGTGCGTATTTTTAACGCAGACGGAAGTGAATCTGCCATCAGTGGAAACGGCGTGCGTATTTTTGCCAAATATCTGATGGATAATGGATATATTACTGAGAAAAAATTTGACATTGAAACTATGTCAGGCACGATTCATGTGGAATGCCTGAACAGCCGGGCAACGGAATTTAAAGTAAACATGGGAAAACCATCTTTTATCTCCAGCGATATCCCTGTTTCCGGTGAAGTTCGTGAAGTAATTAAGGAGAATTTCGTATTCCATGGAAAAGAATACAAGGCTACCTGCCTGACAGTTGGTAATCCACACTGCATTATTTTTACAGACAATGTAAGTGCAGAAGCTGTAAAGAATCTGGGACCTTATGTGGAAAATGCAGATGAATTCCCGGAGAGGATGAACCTGCAGATCTGCCGTCAGATCGACAAGGGAAATCTGGAGATTGAAATCTGGGAAAGAGGCTCCGGATATACAAAGGCTTCCGGAACAGGAAGCTGTGCGGCAGCAGCGGCAGCCTATAAGCTAGGACTGGTGGAATCCCGTATTAATGTAAATCAGCCGGGCGGAATGATACAGATCGATATGGAAGAGGACGGAACTGTCTATATGACAGGAACAGTGGGATATATTGCAGATATAAGTGTTGCAGAGAGCTTCTTCTCATAAATTACACAGACTTTATGCGTAATTCAGTGTAAAGTATGATTACCCACAGTGTGAAATGATTGTTACGATAAATGATCATTTCACGCTGTGGGTAATTCTTTGTTTGTAATTTGCTTAAAGATATGGTATTATTTTAAACGAATTATTTACTAGGACTGCTATAATCTATAGCAATTCAGTCGGTTATCCACAGGGAGTCCGACAGAGAATATTTATAATAAGAAAGTGGGTGAAGCTGTGGTTGAATTAGACCAGTTCAAGAGCATTCTTGCGACTTATACAGAACCATTAGTGGAAGTGAGGGATTCACTTTGACCTGGCTAACAAAGAGCAGAAGGTCGAAGAATTAGAGCGCGAAATGGAAGCGCCTGATTTCTGGGATGATGCAGAAGTTTCCCAGAAGAAAATGAAAGAATTAAAAGACATGAAAGATGACATGGAGACCTATCAGAATCTGGTTACACAGATGGAAGATATGGAAACCATGATCGAGATGGGATATGAGGAGAACGATCCTGCACTGATTCCTGAGATTCAGGAAATGCTGGATGAGTTTCAGAAGGATTTTGACAATATCCGTATCAAGACACTTCTTTCCGGAGAATATGACAGTGAGAATGCTATCATTAAGCTGAATGCAGGTGCAGGCGGAACAGAGGCCTGTGACTGGTGCGGTATGCTTTACCGTATGTACAGCCGCTGGGCAGATAAGAAAGGATTTACCCTGGAAGTGTTGGATTATCTGGACGGCGATGAGGCAGGTATCAAATCGGTTACTTTCCAGGTAAACGGAACAAATGCTTACGGTTATCTGAAATCAGAGAAGGGAGTTCACCGTCTGGTGCGTATTTCTCCTTTCAATGCAGCAGGTAAGCGACAGACATCTTTTGTATCCTGTGATGTTATGCCGGATATCAAGAAGGATCTGGATGTAGAGATCAATGACGATGAGATCCGTATTGACACTTATCGAAGCAGTGGTGCCGGCGGTCAGCATATCAACAAGACATCATCTGCCATCCGTATCACACATTATCCTACCGGAATCGTGGTACAGTGTCAGAATGAACGTTCTCAGCACATGAATAAAGATAAAGCCATGCAGATGCTGAAAGCCAAGCTGTATCTTCTCAAGCAGCAGGAGGCAGAGGAAAAACTCTCCGGTATCCGCGGTGAGGTGACAGATATCGGATGGGGAAATCAGATCCGTTCTTATGTTATGCAGCCATATACCATGGTAAAGGATCATCGTACAAACGAGGAGACCGGAAATGTGGATGCAGTACTTGACGGAGGAATTGATATTTTCATCAATGCATATCTGAAATGGATCGCACTGAAGAAATAAAAGAATAAAAAAGGCTGTCTGAAATCAGGACAGCCTTTTTCGTGTTGAGGCATAATGATTTTACACAATGATTCAGCAGAATATATTTCTTGCGTATTTTTGTGTGGTGTGATAATATATCCAGTGTGTAAAAACAAATGTCTTTAAAGAACGGACAGGTAAATTGATATGCAGAAACCAGTAACAGAGAAAAAGAAATATTTTGTAGTGAGGGAACGAGCAGTTCCGGAAGTCCTGCTGAAGGTGGTGGAGGCAAAGAAGCTTCTGGACTCCGGCAAAGTGGACACTGTACAGGATGCAGCAGAGCGCACAGGAATCAGCAGAAGCTCTTTCTACAAATACAAAGATGATATTTTTCCATTTCATGAAGAGACAAGGGGAAAGACGATCACCTTTATTATCCAGATGGACGATGAACCGGGGCTTTTGTCGGTTGTCCTGCAGACGATTGCACGGTTTCATGGAAACATTCTCACCATTCATCAGAGTATTCCTATCAATGGGGTTGCCACACTTACTCTGAGTGTGGACATTCTTCCGGGCGAGGGGGATGCAGAAGCAATGGTAGAGACGATTGAACAGAATGAAGGAATTCATTATCTGAAAATATTAGGCAGGGAGTAAAAGAAAATGATCAATGTAGCAATTTTAGGATATGGCACAGTTGGAAGCGGTGTATTTGAAGTATTAAATGAAAATAAAGAGAGCATTTCCAGACGTGCCGGACAGGAACTTCATGTAAAATATGTTCTGGATCTTCGTGATTTTCCGGGACAGCCGGTAGAGAAGGTTCTGGTCCATGATTATGAACAGATCGTCAGTGATCCGGAAGTAGATATTGTAGTAGAGGTTATGGGCGGTGTGGAGCCTGCTTATACTTTTGTAAAGAAGGCACTTCTGGCAGGAAAAAATGTCTGCACTTCCAATAAGGCTCTGGTTGCAAAGCATGGCCGCGAGCTGATGGATATTGCAAAGGAAAAGAGCATTAACTTCTTATTTGAAGCAAGCTGTGGCGGCGGAATCCCGATCATTCGTGTCATCAATTCTTCCCTTACAGGAGATGAGATTGACGAAGTAACAGGTATCCTGAACGGAACTACCAACTACATGCTTTATAAGATGAGCACAGAAGGCTGTGAATTTGACACTGTATTAAAGGAAGCACAGCAGAAGGGTTATGCAGAGGCAGATCCTACCGCCGACGTGGAAGGATACGATGCATGCCGTAAGATCGCAATCCTTTCCTCTCTTGCTTATGAGAGATATTTTGATTTTGAAGATATTTATACAGAGGGAATTACAAAGATCACACCTGAAGATATGGAGTATGCTGCGAAGCTTGGCAGAACCATCAAACTTCTTGGAACCAGCCGCAGACTGGCAGACGGAACCTGTTATGCAATGGTAGCACCGTTTATGCTCGGCCAGAACAGCCCTCTTTACAGTGTAAATGATGTGTTTAATGCAGTATTTATACATGGAAATATGCTTGGAGATGCCATGTTCTATGGAAGCGGTGCAGGTAAACTGCCTACAGCAAGTGCTGTAGTTGGTGATATTGTGGATGCCGCAAAACATCTCCATGTTAACATTGTGACAAACTGGAACAGCACTCCGGCAGTACTGAAACCACTGGATGAAGTGACAGGAAGATTTTTTGTGAGAATTAAAAAAGAAGCAGCAGAAGAAGCGAAGAAGGTATTTGGTGATGTTGAGATCATCAGCCTGGGACAGCTTCCGCAGGAATGTGCATTTATCACTGATGAAATGACACAGGGAGCATTTGAAGAGAAACTGGCTCAGATCGGAGATCAGGTACTTGCAAAGATTCGAGTTAAAGATTGATAAACTGACAGATTTCGTGTATCATATAGTGTGCCTGATAAGGTGGACACTGATACAATACTTCAGATAAACATTTGTACAGTGATTACTGTAAACAGAACAGGAAAGGGAAGATATGAGAATCTTCTCTTTCCTGTAAACTTATTATGGAGGAAGTAAAACAATGTTGATTGTCAAGAAATTTGGCGGTACATCGGTTGCAAATAAAGAACGTATCTTTAATGTTGCCAGCCGCTGTATAGAAGAGTACAGAAAAGGAAATGACGTGGTTGTCGTTCTGTCCGCAATGGGGAAATATACGGATGAACTGATCACTATGGCAAGGGATGTCAATGAGAAACCGCCGAAAAGAGAGATGGATATGCTCTTTACCATCGGAGAACAGATGTCTGTTGCACTGATGGCAATGGCGATGGATAAACTGGGAGTTCCTGCGGTTTCCCTGAATGCTTTTCAGGTTTCCATGCATACGACAAGCAGTCATGGAAATGCACGTTTAAAAAGAATTGATACAGAGCGTATCAGAAGAGAGCTGGACAGCAAAAAGATTGTAATAGTTACCGGCTTCCAGGGAGTTGACAAGTATGATGATTATACGACTCTTGGAAGAGGCGGTTCTGACACAACAGCGGTTGCTCTTGCGGCTGCTCTTCATGCAGATGCCTGTGAAATCTATACAGATGTAGATGGTGTTTACACAGCAGATCCGCGTAAGGTTCCGAAAGCAAGAAAGCTCAAAGAGATCACTTACGATGAAATGCTTGACCTTGCGACTCTCGGGGCAGGTGTGCTTCACAACCGTTCTGTGGAGATGGCGAAGAAATATGGCGTGCCGCTTGTGGTACGTTCAAGTTTAAACAACAGTGAAGGAACTGTGGTAAAGGAGGAAGTTACAGTGGAGAGAATGTTGATCAGCGGTGTTGCGCTGGATACAGATGCAGTGAGAATTGCGGTAATCGGATTAAAGGATGAGCCGGGTGTGGCTTTTAAATTATTTGATACCCTTGCGAAGAAGAATATTAATGTAGATGTGATCCTGCAGTCTATCGGACGTGCGGGCAGAAAGGATATTTCCTTCACAGTCGATGGAAATGATCTGGATGATGCAGTTGCAGTTCTGGATGCAAATCAGGCAAGACTTGGATTTGCAGAGCTTCATTCTGAGAGAAATATTGCGAAGCTTTCCATCGTAGGTGCAGGAATGATGAGTAATCCCGGAGTAGCAGCAAAGATGTTTGAGAGCCTCTATAATGAGGGCGTAAACATCAATATGATCTCTACATCCGAGATTCGTGTGACAGTTCTGATCAATGAAAAGGACGGAGTGCGCGCAATGAATGCAGTACATGATACCTTTGGTCTGGCAGACTGATTTAGGAGAAATACATGACATCGAGACGTGAATTAAAAAACTATGCGAAGCAGGCTATGTCAGGAAAATATGGGATACTGATCCTGGCGTTTGTTGCAGTTCAGGCACTGGCTCTGATCAGCAGCATGATATCCACGGCTTTATTTCCGGGAGAGGAAACAATTGATATTGTGCTGTCGTATGCATTTACATTTATTCTGACTCTGCTGATCAATGTGGTAGCGGCAGGTATGAATTATATGTATTTGAATATTGCCAGAGGGAAAGCATATTCATTAAATGACCTGTTTTATTTTTACAGACATCATCCGGACAGAGTTATCGTTGTCGGATTTTTCATGGCAGTACTGAATCTGCTTACCATGTTGCCCTATACGATTTACAGTAATGCGAATCTTCCAGGTAAAGATGCTTCTGTGGAGGCGCTGATTACCTGGCTGTATACAGGTGTTGTTCTGATGATCGTGGGAATGATTGTTTATCAGATTCTGGTCATTCCTCTGGAGATGACTTATTATATTCTGGCAGATAAACCGGAACTGAAAAGTACAGAGGCTATGAAAGAGAGTCTGGAGATGATGCATGGAAACTTCGGAAGATATCTTATGTTGAAGATAAGCTTTATTCCATTGATGTTTCTTTCTGTTTTTACGTTCTATATTGCACTCTTGTGGATATTTCCATATATGGCCATGACAGAAGTAATGTTCTATCGTGATCTGACAGGGGAGCTTAAAGTGCAGAAAGAGGAAGAAGAACGTGTGGCACGAGACTATGTGAATCCTATGTTTGACAGCTATTCACAGAGTGAACAGCCACAGGAAGAACAGACACATCCGCAGCAGTTCTGGCGTATGCCGGAAGAACCGGTTTCTTATGAAAACGAAGATGAACAGAACATTACAGACAACACAGAAATGCAGAATGTTCAGGCAGATATGGATGATAAAAAAGAGCAGAATGATTCATCACCAAAAGAAGAGGAAGAAGACAACGAACCGAAACCATGGGATGAATATTTTGACAGTCTGAAATAAAAATACAGTTTATTAAATTGAAGACCTTTTTGCTATGATAAGTATTATGATATCAGGGTTAAAATACCTTTTGGCCCTGACATCATATTGTCAGAAGAAAAAGGCCTTTTCTATAGCAATTCAAGAAAAGGGAAAGGGTTTTTACGATTATGAATACAAATGAGATCAGTGGAAAGCGTCAATTGGAATTTTTGGCAGATTTTGATTATATCAGAGAGGCAGGAACTGCAGGAGAAGAAAAAGCAGCAGAAAGGATTCAGAAAACTCTGGACAGTTTTGGCGTGGAGAGTCATCTGGAAGAATTTTCTTTTGATACCTTTCAGATAAAAAAAGCAAAGCTGAAAGTAACAGAGCCATACACAAAAGAATACACAGTAACCGGATATGGAAGATGCGGAAACACAGCAGAGGACGGGCTGGAAGCACCATTTGCGTATGCAGAGAACGGTGATGATATCAGCCTTGCACATGTCAGCGGAAAGATTGTCATGGTAAATGATCCGGTGAGAAAAGATATGTACCGGAAGCTGGTGAAAGCCGGTGCTGTGGGATTCATCAGTATTGCAGGTTCTCCGTTAGATGAAGGCGTGGATCTGGTTCCACGTGCATACGCTCTGCCAAAGAATCTGCCGGGAGAAGAGAAAAAAGAAGCAGGAAGAGAAGCTGTCAATTATGATAACAGGATTCCTGGCGTAAGCATTCATTACAAAGATGCCATCGAACTGGTGACGAAGGGTGCATCTCAGGTATGTTTATCTGTAGAGCAGGAGATAGTAACACGTACATCCCGTAATGTAGTGGCACGTATCGAGGGGACAGATAAGGCAGAGGAAATCCTGACTCTGACTGCACATTATGATTCTGTTCCGGAGGGACCGGGGGCGTATGATAATATGTCCGGAGCAGCGATCATTATGGAACTGTGCAGATATTTCCATGCACACAGACCACGCAGAACAATGGAATTCATATGGTTTGGAGCAGAAGAGAAAGGTCTGCTGGGAAGTCAGAATTATATCAAAATTCATGAAAATGAACTTTCGGCACATCGTTTTAACATGAATGTAGATCTTGCCGGACAGCTTGTTGGCGGAACTGTGGCAGGTGTCACAGGTGATGCGTCTGTCTGCAACATGATTACATACATGGCTCATGAAATCGGTATCGGAATGTCAACGAAGAACCAGATATGGGGAAGTGATTCCAATACTTTTGCATGGAAAGGAATCCCTGCAATGACGCTGAACAGAGATGGGTTTGGCATGCATACCCGTCACGACACCATTGCACTGCTGTCAGACTGGTCACTGGAGAGAAGTGCAGTTCTGCTCGGCTATATTGCAGACAGACTGGGAAATATTGAAAGCTTTCCGTTTGAACGGAAAGTGCCGGAGGAATTTATTGCACAGCTTAATGAATATTTTGGGTAATTTACTTTTTATACGCTGTTATCCGGCGGGACTTTGACATATGTATGCCAAAATCCCGCACTTGACAAATCACTGCCAGATTGATACCCTATCACAAGAGCGTTTTTGATGATAAAAAATCAATCTGAATTCTGACAAGTGTGCCGACAAGTT
>ERZ772854.2377-NODE-2377-length-14131-cov-5.012717_pt1 | contig 14131 bp, 8 predicted proteins | sample MGYA00580844_ERZ772854 | MGnify/ENA primary metagenome ERZ772854 (study PRJEB29015, sample SAMEA2737727) | human gut metagenome | biome: human gut; feature: human-associated habitat; material: faeces | place: China | collected 2012 ...
ACCATCGTAAAATTGGTCTTGTTAAAGATGCTTTATTTTAATTCAACCAACGGGTAAAAAATAATATATTTCGTTCAATTTATGGAACGATAAAGTCTGTTTTTGCGGTGAATTGGGTGCTTGTGATGCAATAAGCTCGTTTTTTGCCGGTCTTGTCCGTAAAGGGAACGTCCGGAGGTGTAATTGTACGAAACAGAGAAGCCCTTCCGTCATCGACGGAAGGGCTTCTCTGTTGTTTTTTGCGGTTACATCCGCAGCGAAATGCCTCCTACGCAGTTCATGTCCTCTTTGAGCGGACACCAGGAGAGATGGGTGAAGAGTCCGATTCGGAAGGAACCCATGCTTTTGACCGCCCACAGTTTTCCGGCGTTTATGAAGACGTTTTTCACGGCAAAACCTTTGGCTCCGCCCTCTCCTGCCGTTTTCCAGGGCGCGGCTCCTACGCCCGTTTTCAGGTCGATGGTTTTGACCGTAAAGGGATAGGCTACTTCGACGTATGAGGAGTAGCACCGCCGCCCCCGGGTATCGACATCTCGCGCTCCGAAAAGGATCGTGTACCAGGAGAGCGTGATGGGGACTTTGCGCGATACCTGCCATTCGATGCCGGCTTCGATGCGGTGCGGGGAGTCGGCGCCGAAATGGAAGTAGTTGCGGCTGATCTGCGGATTCCGGTCCGAGGCCGAACCTTCGTCGTAAAGGTCTTTGAGGTGGAAGGTGATGTTTTTGAGCCGGTAGCTGAGCATCAGGTCCGCCTCTTTGTATGAACTCGACGTGAAATCAACCGATCCCCAGGCCGCTATCGTAAAGTTTCCTATGCCGAGCGTCAGTCCCGGTTGCAGACTGGGGCCCGCTTCGTAAACACCGCGCCAGATATAACTGCTGACCAGATCCATTTCGACCTGAAGCGTTACGCCCGGTCTTTTTCCCTCGGGAAGTGCGGTTTCTTCCGCCTTTGCCCGAAGTGCGGACAACAGAAGACAGGGGATAAGGAGTAGGAACATCATGCGGTTGGGTCCCGCGTGGCGTGAGAGGTTTCTCATATCGGAAATAGGGTTAATCGGCTGCAAATGTAGCCTTTTTCGATGGACTGTGCAACTGTTTCGTCGGGCGTGTAACGGATTTGAAACGGTTGTTTGACGCTTTTGTAACGAGGGTGTAGCCCGGGTGAAACAGCGGCCCGGTACTTTTGCCGCTGTAAAATAATAAGTGGATGAATAGATTTTTATTGATTGGGTTATTGATGCTGAAGGGGATCTGCACGACGGTTGCAGCGCCCCTTCTGTCTGTTGTGACCGGTACGGTGCAGGACGCATCGACCGGCGAGGCGGTCATCGGCGCCGCCGTGATTTTGCAGAATACGACGTATGGGGCCGTCGCCGATGCCGACGGCCGCTTCGTTATTAATAATGTAAAGCCGGGCACTTATACGATCGAAGTGCAGATGCTCTCCTACCAGCGCGTAGTGATCGAGGGGTGTCAGATCAAGCCGGGAGAGAATACCCTGCCGCTGATTTCGCTGCAACCCTCGGCCGAAGAGATCGACGAGGTGGTCGTGACTACCGTGCGGCGGCTTTCGAGCGAGGCGGCCGTGATGCAGGCCGTCCGCAACTCCAAGATGGTCGTGAGCGGTGTGTCGAAGCAGATGATCGCCCGCACGCAGGACCGCGATGCGGGTGAAGTCGTGCGACGCATACCCGGTATCTCGATCATCGACGACAAATTCATCGTGGCGAGAGGTCTCTCGCAGCGTTATAATAATGTGTGGGTCAATGATGCGGCCATTCCGAGCTCGGAAGCCGATTCGCGGGCCTTCTCCTTCGATCTGATCCCTGCGGGGCAGATCGAGAACATCATGATCCTGAAGTCCCCCGTTCCGGAAATCCCTGCGGATTTCACGGGCGGGTTCGTCAAGATCAACACCAAAGATACGCCGGGTGAACTACCCTTCGCCCTCTCCTACTCGATCGGGTTCAACACGGCGACCTTCGGCCACGACTTTCTCTACAATCCGGGAAGCGGCAGCGACTGGTTCGGCTGCGACAACGGCAAGCGCGGCGTGCGGGGTGGTATTACGGGTGCTTTTGATAACGACGATCCGGATTTCGTTACCGACATGACCCGTCACGGCTTCAACAACGACTGGTCGATCAAGACCCGCAAGCCGATTCCCGACCAGCGGTTCTCATTCTCCTACGGCCACAGCTTCCGCCTGGGCAACGGCGCCGATCTGGCGCTGAACGGAGCGCTCAATTACAGCTATGCCACCCGGACCTTCTCGAATATGGAAAACTCCCGTTACGGGGTTTACAACAAGGTGGAGGACAAACCCGAATACTACTACAAATATACCGACGACCAGTACCAGACCAACGTCAAAGTGGGCGCCTTGCTGAATCTGGCTTACCTGAACGGAAAGAATCGCTACTATTTCCGTAACATTTTCAACCAGATCGGACAGGACAAGCTCACGCTGCGCGAAGGCTGGCAGAATATGTCGTCGCTCTATATCCAGGAGAAAACGGAGTATTGCTACACCTCTCGCAGCACGTACAGCGGGCAGATAGCGGGTGTACATACTCTCGAACTGGGAACTCTGGACTGGGATGCCGGATATTCCTACGCCGACAAGAACCAGCCCGACCGCCGCATCGTCAACCGGCAGGAGAACGACATGGTGGGCGATGCGCACTACGGTCAAATGCAGATCGATCAGAACGAGATCCGGCGTGACTTTATGAAATTGCGCGAACACATCGCTTCGGCGGGCATCAACTACTCCTGCACCTTGCGCGAAGGTTCGTCGTTCGCCCCCGAACTGAAGGTCGGACTCTACGGCGAATACCGTACGCGGGATTATCGCACCCGGGCCTATTTCTATCGCTTCGACACGGACAACCTGCCTGCGGACTTCGCTTACGGCGATGTGATCGACGATATTTTGCAAGACGGTAATTATGGCGCCGACAAGCTCTATATCTACGACGACAGCGACAACCGCAACAGCTACAAGGGCGACAACATCCTGACGGCGGCTTATGCCGGCATCGACCTGCCCTTCGGCCGCTGGAACGTTTATGCCGGCGTCCGGTTCGAATACAGCCGTATGGCGCTCACCTCGTACACCAAGATCAAGGACTGGGACAGCGAAACACGAAACTATACCCATGCCGATCCCTTCCCTTCGGTCAATGTGACATACCGCATCAACGACAAGCACCTGCTGCGTGCCGCTTACGGTATGTCCACCAACCGTCCTGAATTCCGCGAAGTTTCCCCTTCGGTCTATTACGATTTCGACCTGTTCAGCGACGTGAAGGGTAATGCCGATTTGAAAGCGGCCTATATCCAGAACGCCGATCTGCGCTGGGAGTGGTATCCGGCTGCGGGCGAAGGTATCTCGGTGGCCGTGTTCTACAAGCATTTCCGCAATCCGATCGAAACGGCTATTCTCGATGCGGGCAGCGGCAGTTATACTTACACGTTCGAGAATGCCGACCGGGCCAATCTGTACGGTGTGGAGCTGGACGTGAAGAAAAACCTCGATTTTATGGGGATGCGCAATTTCTCGGTGGTTCTGAACGGTTCGCTCATGAAGAGCCGTGTGGATTTCGACGACGAGAGCCTCGAGCACGACCGTCCGTTGCAGGGCCAGTCGCCCTATCTGGTCAATGCCGGACTCTTCTACCAGTCGCCCAAACTGGGCCTTACGGTCGGTGTCCTGTATAATCGCATCGGCAAGCGCATCGTGGGCATTGGCCGCAGCGATATGAGCGTGGGCGGCAGCATCGACAACGATATTCCGGATATGTACGAGATGCCGCGCAACGCGCTCGACGTGGTGGTCAGCAAATCTTTCGGCAAGCATTGGGAGCTGAAGTTCAACGCCAAGGACCTGCTCAACGAGAAGGTGCAGTTCGCCCAATTCCCGAAATTCGAGAACGGAGGCGATGTGGTGTCCCGCAAGCAAATCACCAAACAGTTCACGGCGGGACGGATGTTCTCGCTGAGCGTGACGGCCAAATTTTAAGTGAATCGCAGAAATTCGTTCGGGTTCTACCGAGTGAGAAAATAGTCGAAGTAAAATCAACCTTTTTTAATCAAATAAATTATGAAGAAAATTTTATGGGCAGCATGTTTGATGGCTGCGTTGAGTCTCGCAGGATGCAGCGACGACGAGAACGGTAACGGTGGCAATGGAGGCAACGGCGGTAGCGGCGAGGGCGGAAATCCGTCCGGTGGCGATCTGACGGAGATACTCTTCGAGGACGGGACCCAGATCGGCGACGGACGTCAGGAATTCGAGATCAAGGGCGACTACACGCTTCCCAAAGGTACCTACCTGTTGAAAGGCTGGTGCTATATCGCCGACGGTGCGAGCCTGACGCTGGCTCCGGGTACGATTATCAAGGGCGACAAGGAGACTAAGGCAGCGCTCATCGTAGAGCCGGGCGGCCAGTTGTGGGCTAAAGGCACGCAGAGCGAGCCGATCGTCTTCACCTCCGAGATGCCTGCCGGCAGCCGTCGGCCGGGCGATTGGGGCGGTATCATTCTCTGCGGTCGCGGTGTGAACAACAAGGGGACGATGCAGATCGAGGGCGGTCCCCGCACTACGCACGGAGGCAGCGACAATGCCGACTGTTCGGGTGCTTTGAGTTACGTGCGCTGCGAGTTCGCCGGCTATCCCTTCAAGGAGGACCAGGAGATCAATGCCATCACGTTCGGTTCGGTGGGATCGGCTACGCAGATCGACCATGTGCAGGTGTCCTACTCCAACGACGACTCCTACGAATGGTTCGGCGGTGCGGTAAATGCCAAATACCTGATTTCCTACCACACCTGGGATGACGATTTCGATACCGACAACGGATTCTGCGGCAAGGTGCAGTTCTGCCTGGGCGTACGTCAGCCCCGCATTGCCGATACCTCGGCGTCGAACGGCTTCGAGAGCGACAACAACGGCGAAGGCTCTGCAACCTCTCCTTTCACCTCCTGTGTCTTTTCGAACGTGACCTTCGTCGGTCCGGTCGGTCAGGATGCAGCATTCTCCAACACTTCCGACTATATTACCGCAGGCGACATGAACCCCAAGAACGGTTCCAAGCTGGGCCAGTTCCAGTCTGCCATGCAAGTGCGCCGCAATTCGCATCTGAACTGTTTCAATTCGGTGGCGATGGGTTTCCCCGTCGGTCTGATCGTGGAGAACGACAAAGGTTCGCAGACGCAGACTGCGGCGTCCGAGGGTACGTTGAAGATTCAGAACGTCTATATGGCCGGTATGACCGTCCTGGGCAGCGACGTGAACAAATCGTTCGAGGATGGTTTCTGCGACAACGGCGACAAGAACAGCATCGACAAGTCGAAGGAGTCCTTCTCTTCGACCTATTTCAAGTCGATAGCTTCGAACAAGTATTTCGATGCGATCGCCGATCTGAAACTCTCCCAGCCCAACAGCCTGCAAGCCAATCCGAACTACGGTCCGCTCTCCGATAGCCCGCTGCGCGGGGCCGCTTCTTTTACCGATCCGCTGGTTGCCAACGGTTTCGATGAGGTGACCTACATCGGAGCCTTCGCCGACGAAAACGACGGATGGATGTCGGGTTGGACGGAGTTCGATCCCCAGAACAAAGCCTATTAAACCGGGCTTTCGATCAAGCGTTAATAAAAAGTAAAAAGGGAAAGGCAGCGTTTCAAACGCTGCCTTTCTTCTTTTTGTTTTCGGTAAATCCGATTGTCGGATCTTCGACGTGAAAATGTCAGGAGTTCGGCTTTTTTCCGTCGAGCCATTCGATGCCCCGGTGAGTGGCGATTCCGCGCAGGAGAGCCCACCCGAAAGCATCCATTTCCCGACGGGTTCCTCCTTCGAGGTAGAGGCCGAGCAGTACGTTCATCAACCGTTTGGCGAACAGCTGGCAGTCCACATCGGGCAATACGCTGCCGTCGGCGACGCAATGTTCCAGTACTTCGGTAAACGAGTCCAGCCAGAAACGACGGTTTTTTTCGTAGGAATCGGCATAGGAAACCTTCTGTTGCAACTCCTGAAGCGAAATGCAACTGATCATACATACAGCGGCAATGTATTCTTGAATCAGATTCCGGGCCTGTTCGAGGGCCGAACCGGGTTGATAAAAGAGGTAGCCTGCGATCTTTTTCTCCTGTTCTTCCCGGATTTTGTCCCAGCACTGTTCGACCAGGGTGTCCTTATCGCTGAACAGTTCGTAGAGTGTCCGCTTGGAGATCTCCAGCTTTTGTGCGATCTCATCCACCCGGACGGCACGGATGCCGTTCCGGATGATGAGGTCCCGCGTCGTGCGGATGATTTCTTCGCGTGTTACCCTGCGTTTCATTGTTATTTATCGGTTTCGGATTCGATTTCACGGCCGCCGCCCAGGGCATGGTAGAGATCGACGATAGCCTGAATCTCCGAGAAACGGTCGTTGATTTGCGACAGTTGTGCCGACAGCAGGGTTTGCTGTGCAGTCAGCACTTCGAGGTACGTCGTGCTGCCGTGGCGCATCAGAAGCTGGGTGCTCTCGACGGCAGTTTCCAGCGAAGCGACCTGTTTCTGGCGCAGATCGACTTTGGAGCGTGCCGACTGGCATTTGGCGAGGGCGTTGTTCACTTCGGCTCCCGCGTTGAGCAGGGTCTGCTGGAACGACAGTAGGGCCTCCTGCTGTTGCGCTTTGGCGATTCGAAGCTGTGCCTGGTTTCTGCCCGCGTTGAAGATGGGCTGTACGAGCGATGCCGCAGCGTTGAAGATCCATTTGGCGGGATCGAGCGTCGTAACACCTCCATCGTTGGTCCAACCCAGCGTACCGCTCAGACTGAGGGCCGGATAGAACGCCGACCGGGCTCCGGCCGTGTTGTAAAAGGCCTGTGCCAGCGAGTATTCGGCATTTTTCACGTCGGGACGGTTGGAGAGCATCTGCGCGGGAATGCCGACCACCAGATTCTCCGGAAGAATTTGCTCGTCGAGCGTGCCGCGTTCGAAGCCGCGGGGAGCTTCCCCCAGCAACGACGAGAGGCTGTTTTCCATTTCGCGGATCTGGTACTCCAGGTCGAACAGCGAGGATTCGATCGAATAGTAGCTTGCTTCGGCTTGAGAAACCGCCGCTTCGTTGGTCATACCCGCCTCTTTCATGGCCCGCATCGTATTGACGGTTTCGAGCCATTTTTCAGCGGTTTCTGAAGATATCTCGTACTGAGCGTCGAGCATCAGCAGCGTGTAGTAGAGATTGGCGACGGAGGCGATGACCTGCGTGCGGACAGCCTGTTGGTACTCCTGGCTTTGTGCGAGAAGAGCTTTCGCCCGGCGCTTGCTGTTGGTGAGTTTGCCGAAAATATCGACCTCCCAGCTGGCCGTTGCGGGAACGGTGTAGGTCCACGTGGCGTTCCAAGGGTTGGTCAGGCTGCTCACGCCTCCGTTCGGAGCGAAGTTGAACGAGGGCAGGTATGCCAGGCGTGCCGACTTCAGCGTCGCTTCCGCCTCTTTTACGCGCCAGTAAGCCGACTGGAGGTCGGTGTTGTTGTCCAGTCCCTGCTGAATGAGCTGTTGCAGGTAGGGATCGGTGAACATCTCCTGCCAGGAAATGTTACCCAGGGTCATCGTATCGACCGTTTCGACTCCCTGGCCGTAAAGCCCGTCGGTTTTGATCTCTTCCGGGCGCGTGTAGGGCTTGTAAATGCCGCAGCCAGCCATGGCGGCTGCGGCAAGTATGATGATTAGCTTTTTCATGGTTTACTTCTTCTCTTCGTTTTCTTTTTTGCTGTCTTCGATCTCGGCTTCGATCATCCAGTCGGGAGTGTTCGTGAATTGGATCGGTTTGACCTTCTCCTGCAGGTGCTGGAAGACGATGAACAGGGACGGCACAAGGAACAACAGAGCCAACGTACCGACGATCATACCGCCGACGACGCCCGAACCGAGGGTCGAGTTACCGTTGGCGCCCACACCCGTTGCGATTACCAGCGGGATCATACCGAACACGCAGGTCAGCACGGTCATCAGGATAGGACGCAGACGGGCTTTGGCGGCCGAGAAGGCGGCCTGCGAGAGGCTCATGCCCGACTTGCGGCGGTCTGCCGCGTACTCCGTAATCAGAATCGCGGTTTTCGACAACAGACCGATAATCATGATAAGACCCGTCTGGAGGTAAATGTTGTTCTCCTGTCCGATGAGCTTGACCAGAATGAACGAACCCAGCAGACCGCACGGTACGGCCAGAATGACGGCGAAAGGAATCAGGAAGCTCTCGTAAAGAGCACTCAGAATCAGGTAGATCAGGATGATGCAAATACCGAAGATGATCGCCGTGTTGCTACCTGTCTGACTCTCCTCGCGCGTAAGTCCGCCGAAGTCGTAGCCATAACCCTTGGGCAGCACCTGTTCCGCTACCTCCTCGATGGCCTTGATCGCATCGCCGGTCGAGTATCCGTCGGCGACGGTACCGCTGATGGCGATACTGTTATACATGTTGAAGCGGCTCAATACCTCCGATCCATATACCTTGGTGAGCTTGACGAACTGACTGATCGGTGCCATTTCGCCGTTCTGCATCCGCACGTACACGTTGTTGAGCGATTCGGGATCGAGTCGGTATTTCGGATCGGCCTGGATCATCACGCGATATACTTTCGAGAAGCGGTTGATGTTCGACACGTACTGTCCGCCGTAGTAGCCCGAAAGGGTCGAAAGAATCTCTGTCGGAGAGATACCCGCGCGCTTGGCCTTCGCCGCATCGATGTCCACCATATACTGCGGGAAGTTGATGTTGAAGGTCGAATAGGCCATCTGGATTTCCGGCCGTTGGTTGAGCGTATAGATGTATTGCAAATAGATGTTGTAGAAGTCCGTTATGTCGCCGCCCGTCTGGTCTTGCAGATACATTTCGAAACCGGTCGAAGTACCGTAACCGGTGATCATCGGGGGAGCGACGGCGAAGATCTGCGCGTCCTTGATGTCGGCGGTCCGGGCATAGATTTGGCCGATTACGGCATTCACGGCGTCGGCCTTGTCGGGACGCTCCGACCAGTCTTTCAGTCTGACGATGCACATACCGTACGAGTTTCCCTGTCCGGCGATCATACCGTAACCGGCTACCTGCTGGAAGTCGCGGATCTGGGGAATGCTTTTCAGACGCTCGCCTACTTTGCCCATTATCTTGTTGGTTTCGGCGAGCGAGCTACCCGGAGCCGTCGTTACGTTGATCATGATCGTACCCTGGTCCTCGTCGGGTACCAGACCGGTTTTGGTGTTGTTCATCAGCAGCACCAGCCCGATCATTGCCAGACCCAGCGTTGCCCAGGTGAGCCATTTGTGCTTGATGAATACCATGACACCGCGCTGGTATTTCTTGAGCACGGCGCTGAAGGCCGTATTATAAGCCTTGCGGAACCGGGCCGCGAAGTTGTTCTTCACATTGCCGTCTTCATCTACATAGGGTTTGAGCAACAGGGCGCAGAGCGCCGGGGAAAGAGTCAGTGCGTTGAGTGCGGAGATACCGACGGCGACGGCCATCGTGATACCGAATTGCGTATAGAACGTACCTGAGGTTCCGCCCATCATCGACACCGGGATAAACACGGCCATGAAGACCAGCGTCGAGGTGATGATGGCCGAAGTGATGCCGCCCATGGCATCGACCGTAGCCAGGTACGATGACTTGTAGCCGCTGTCGAAGCGTGCCTGGACGGCTTCGACGACGATGATCGCGTCGTCCACCACCGTACCGATGGCGAGCACCAGCGCGAAGAGGGTCAGCAGGTTGATCGAGAAGCCCGCGAACGAAAGGAAAGCGAACGTACCCACCAGCGACACGAGGATCGAAATGGTCGGGATCAGCGTCGAGCGTATATCCTGCAGGAAGACGTAAACCACTAAAATGACGAGGATGATGGCCTCGATCAGGGTTTTGATCACTTCGTGGATCGAGGCGTACAGGTAGTCATTCACGCTCATCAAGTGGGTTATCTCTACGCCTTTAGGGAGTTCGGTTGCAATTTCATCGAGCATCGCGTCGATTTCCTCGACGGTTTGTGTGGCGTTCGTGCCTGCGGTCTGGAAGACGAGCGCCGAAACGCCGGGATGACCATTGACCATACCGTGATAAGCATAGGAGTCCTGTCCCAATTCAATGTCTGCCACATCTTTCAGACGCAGTACCTGACCGTCAGAAGTAGCTCGGATTACGATCTCCCCGAACTCTTCAGGTGTCATTTTACGGCCACGGTATTTCATGGTATATTGGAACGTGTTATCTGAGTTCTCGCCGAACATACCGGCTGCCGATTCGATGTTTTGTTCCGCCAGAACGCCTGTAATGTCCGAAGGAATCAACTTGTACTGGGCCATGACGTCCGGCTTCATCCAGATACGCATTGCATAATCGCCACCGAGAGCAAAGAATTCTCCGACGCCCTGGATACGCTGGATGCGCGGTTTGATGTTGATATTGAGGTAATTCGACAAGAAATTTTCATCGTATGAATCGTCTGGACTGCTTAGCGTGAAAACTTTCAGCATCGAAGACTGACGCTTCATGGTCGTAACACCGATTTTTGTAACTTCGGCAGGGAGCGATCCGGTTGCCGTCGCTACTTTATTCTGTACGTTGACGGCCGCCATATCCGCGTTGGTGCCCTGTTTGAAATAAACCGTGATCGATCCGCTACCGGCATTCGATGCTTCGGATTTGATGTACATCATATTTTCCACGCCGTTGATAGCCTCCTCAAGCGGAATGATGACGCTCTTCTGGATGGTTTCGGCGCTGGCGCCCGGATAGCTGGCACGCACCATCACCGTCGGGGGCGCGATGTCGGGGTACTGCTCGACGGGGAGCGTCGCAACACCGATAATACCGCCCAGGACGATTACGATGGAAATGACCGCCGCCAATACCGGGCGGTCTATGAAATGTTTTAGTGTCATATTTTACTGCTCTTTTGTAGGTTGTTCTGCAGGAGCGGTCGCGGTCGTTGCGGCTCCTTTGGGTTTGATCGGGGTTCCTTCGCGCATCAGACCGACGCCTTCGGTCACGATGACTTCGCCCGGGGTGAGTCCGGCGGTGACGATGAAATTCTTGCCGTCGCTCTGGGGCGATACGGTGATATTCTGCGAGGTGGCTACGCCGTTCTCGACCTTATAAACGAATTTCTTGTCCTGCAATTCGAAGGTAGCGACTTGCGGAACGGTGACTACGTTTTTGTAGATGTGCGGCAACAGGACATTACCCGAGCTACCGCTGTGAAGCAAGCGTCCGGGATTGGGGAATACGGCGCGAAGCTGTACGCTGCCCGTCGAAGTGTCGATCACGCCGCTGATCGATTCGATGCGTCCCTCCTGGGAGTAAAGCGATCCGTCGTTGAGCACAAGCTGCACGTTCGGCAACGCCGCCAGCGCTTTGTCCATCGAGCCGTATTCACGGGTCAGGTCGAGCAGTTGATTCTCCGTCAGGGAGAAATAAACGTACATATCGGAGTTGTCCGATACGGTGGTCAGCGGTTGGGGAATCGATGCGCTCACCAGGGCACCCACACGATACGGCAGGACACCGACTACGCCGTTGGACGGACTTTTCACTTCGGTATAGGAGAGGTTGTTGGCCGCATTGACGAGCTGTGCCTCGGCCTGTGCCAACTGGGATTTTGCCGTCAGCAGGTTGTTCTGGGAAGTTTGCAGGTCGAACTGCGAAACGACGTTCTTGGCGAACAGCTCTTTTTTGCTGTCGTAGGTCAATTGAGCGGTGGCTACGCTGGCCTCGGCAGCTGCGACGTTGGCTTTTGCGGTTTGCAGGGCTGCCTTGTAGGGCACCTGGTCGATAATGAACAACAACTGTCCCTGGCGAACTACTTCACCCTCTTTAACGCACACTTTGGAAATGGTACCCGATACCTGCGGGTAAATGGCGATGTCCTGGCGCCCACGGATGGTTGCCGAGTGGGTGCTCGGAATCGTTACGTCCGATGTCGAAATTGTCATGACGGAATATTCCGCCTCGCCTCTTGCCGTCGGAGCCTGGCCGCACGATACGGCGAAAGCCATGCAGCTTCCGAACAAGACTGCCTGAATTAACTTCTGCTTCATAGTTTTTTGGTTGATTATTATTACTTTGAAAAAATATTTTCCCGTTAAAAAACTTTTTGTCATGCAAAAGTACCGTAAAATTTAATGTGTAACTTTCTTTCTTGCGAATAATATTGTCACTTTTCGGTATATTTATGCCATATTTGTACGATAATAATATCAGGGGCTTTTCGTTTGTCCAAAAAAGAAGAAATCATTATGTCCGCAGCAAACCCCATAGCTGTTTCCGAAGAGGAACCTTTTGTTATCGGAAAATCCGATCTCGCTTATTTCTTCAATAATCCCTGCCGTTGCGATTGCGCACTGGTTCTGCTTTGTACGAGCGGTCATGCCCAGGTGACCGTCGATCTTCGCCGGGGACCTTTGCAGCTCAATACGATCGTACTCTTACTGCCCGGCAGCGTATTGATGTTCGACGATGCGTCGGCCGACTTTTCGGTGAGGTTCGGCGCCTTCTCTCCCGACCTGTTCGGGGAGGCCGGATTTCGGCTGGGGCTCTCGTTTTTCAGCTTTTTGAAGGAAAATCCCATTTCTCAAGTAAACGAAAGGATGGCTGCCGGATTGTCTACCTGGTTCGAAATAATGGATTACACCTATCAGGATCGGGGTAATATGTTCCGAAAGACGATCGTGAGAAATCGGTTGCAGAATATTATGCTGGAGCTTTACGATAAGATCCAGCGTAAGGTCAGCAGCCAGTGTCCCACGACTTCCAACCGGCAGATGGAGCTGTTTCATCGCTTTGTTTCCCTAGTTCATGACTGTTGTATCGAAGAGCGTGAGGTTTCTTTCTATGCGGACAAGCTCTGTATCTCGACCCGTTATCTTTCCGCCATCGTGCGCCGGACGACGCATCAATCGGCCAAGGAGTTGATCGATAAGATCGTAATAATGGAAATAAAAGTATTGCTTCAGAACACTACCCTGCCGATTCAGGAGATCGCTTACAAAATGCATTTCCCGGATCAGTCTTATTTGGGGCGTTATTTCAAGAAACATACTGGGATCTCTCCATCGGCTTTCCGGCAGGAGAGCCGATAGTTTGCCGACAAGTTGCCCGGAACGATTTTACGGGCGGTCGCCCCGCTTCACCCGCACTGAAAAATCAGCGCGGGTGAAGCGTTTTTATGGACTTCCACTACGGAGCTCGATGTAGTTCTGTGGCTGGGTTATGAGTATTTCGGAAGACCGGGTTCGGGTCATTTTGAAATGTGGGCATCACCCCTCCCCTCGATCGTGTACAGGCTATCGTACGCTTCACGGCATGCAACGGCAGGTATTGCCTCTGCTTTTTGCGAATGTATTTTCTTTTCTTCGGAAGACGAAAGGCGGAACCTGTCCGTACGGCTGTCCGTTCCCCCATTTTCGGATAATGTTTTGTCTGTTAGCAAGTTGCATAACTATAAACATAGCAAATAAGTTATGGAGTTTTATAGATCAGTATATGCAGACGCCTAATGAAAAACTTCCCGTAATATAATTTATTATATTCGAGTTCATTTCAATTTCTTTACAAAATCGGTATTTTTGTTTGTGGTATTAAAATGACTTGTCGTTATGAAATTATTGATCGTGGAGGACGAATCCTCATTGCGTGAGTTGCTGGCACGTGCACTTCGCAAAGAGCAATATGTCGTGGAAACGGCCAGTACATACGCCGAGGCTTCGGACAAATTGGCAGCCTATTCGTATGATTGTATCTTATTGGACATTATGCTGCCGGACGGCAACGGGTTGCAACTTCTCGAGCGTCTTCGAAGAGCGGATAAACGCGAAAACGTAATCATTATCTCGGCTCGGGATTCTTTGGAAGACAAGGTCCTCGGGCTGAAAGAAGGTGCGGACGACTACCTGCCTAAACCGTTCCATTTGGCGGAACTCTCGGCGCGTATCCAGAGTGTCATTCGCCGTAGTCGCGGTGGCGGGAAAGGCGGCATTGCGCTGGGTAATGTAACGCTCGACCCGGAAAGTTGCCGAGTGGAAATAGACGGCAATGAAGTGCACCCCAAATATTGGACGGATTAGTATTTGTTTAGATGGCATGAGTTC
>ERZ772854.2422-NODE-2422-length-13828-cov-3.021128_pt1 | contig 13828 bp, 15 predicted proteins | sample MGYA00580844_ERZ772854 | MGnify/ENA primary metagenome ERZ772854 (study PRJEB29015, sample SAMEA2737727) | human gut metagenome | biome: human gut; feature: human-associated habitat; material: faeces | place: China | collected 2012 ...
AGAGTATTTGAGCAAAAGATCATGAATGGCATTCCCTTTGGCATCATCCTCTATATAGACCTTACATCTCCGGGCTTTTTCCAGACCATGTATCATACATGGCTTGGCCGGATCTGTATGACGGTCTGCCTGGGGGTGTATGTGGGTGCTGTGTATCTTGCAAAAAGGATCCTGGATATTCCCATATAGAAAGATTCTGAAGGTATATAAAATGGGACAGAGGGAAAATGTGGAAAAAGATAAAAGTTTGGAGAAAACAGCTGCTCTGTGTTGGCACCGGCATGTTTCTTGGTGCTGCTGCCTGGATCCTTCAGGAAAGGGATCCTGTGATAAAGGAAGGAAATGTACTTGAACGTCCGGCAGCAGATGAAAGCTATCAGGAACAGGAGCTGTATGTAAGGGGACTGGTGGAAAAAGGCGGGGATATTCCTTTTGACCTGCGGATCTATCCAAAACATTATACAAAAGAAGAAGCTTATAACTTATATAAAGAAATACTGGATCAGATCCCTGAAATGATACGTGGAGAGAATATTTCTATTAACGAGGTACAGCATGATCTGGAGCTTATGACCCAGTGGCCCAGGTACGGTATTTCCTTAAGCTGGCAGTCATCAGAGCCGGAAATATTAGAAAATGACGGGACACTGCATACAGAAAAACTGGAAAAAAATGGTTATTCGCAGCAGATCTGCCTGACAGTAAGGATGAGTGATGGAAGCTGGCCAGAGGAATATGACCTATTTGTGACTGTAACCACCATTGTATACAGAGAAGGAGCAATTGATCAAAGACTTTGCTGACCGGCTTCTTCAGGAAGAAGAGTTACAGCAGGAGCAGCAGGTATTTACACTTCCTTCTGAATATGAAGGGAGAAGCATTTCTTATCATGTGCCCAGGCGGCCTGTTTTTATACAGATGAGTTTTTTAGGTGCTGCGGCAGCAGTTTTACTTTGCCTAAAAGAAAAGAATGAAATTAAAAAGACAGAGGAAGACAGGAAAAACCAGCTTTTAATGGATCATTCAGAAATGCTTTCAAGGCTGATCATCTTTTTAGGAGCAGGAATGAGCATACGTACTGCCTGGGATAAGATCGCAGAGGATTATAAAAGGGCAGTAAATGAAGGGCGCAGTGAAATGCATTATGTATATGAAGAAATGTATATTACAGGCAGTCAGCTAAAAAGCGGGATCTCAGAGGCAAAAGCCTTTGCAGAGTTTGGCACCAGATGCGGTCTGCAGCAGTACATGAAGCTTTCTGGGCTTTTAGAACAGAACCGGAAAAATGGTTCGAAAAATTTACGGGAAACATTAAGGCTGGAAATGGCAGAGGCATTTGAACAGCGCAAGCATCAGGCCCGGCGTATGGGCGAAAAAGCAGGGACAAAACTGCTGGTACCATTGTTTTTGCTTCTGGGAGTGGTCATGGTAATGATCATGCTCCCGGCATGGACTGCATTTGGATGATACTCTCCCGGAATATTGCTGTGCTTGATCCAGCCACAAAGGCAAGTGTACTGTATCATTCACTTTCAGCAAAATGACGCAGAATGAATTTTCAATCTGCAAGGCGGAGGAATGAGGCGATGCGGTGGCATCGTCGATTGACGACAACACAGCAGATGGAAATTCAGGCAAGTCATTATGCGAAATGTGAATGATACAGTACACTAGTGCATGGAAGACTGTGAGAGGACATGGAAGATAAAATGGAGGATATAGGAATGAGAAAAGAAAATAATAGCTGTATTTTAAAGGAATTTGCGGCAGATGAGATGGGTGTGGGGGTTATAGAATTAGTATTGATCCTGGTTATTTTGATAGGATTGACAATTGTGTTCAAAAAACAGATCAATACTTTGCTTGAAAATATCTTTAAGCAGATCAATACAAAAACTAAGGAAGTTTATTAATACAGAAATGTTTTCACATGGAAATCATTTACATAAGGACAAAAAAGGAGAAGTGACGGTATTCCTTGCAATGATCCTGGTAATGTTGATGACACTCCTTCTGGTCATGGCAGAATCAGCCCGGACAGCGGGAGAACGGCTGTATCTGCGCATGGCGGTGGATTCTTCCATGGACTCCCTTATGGCCCAGTACCACAGAAAATTGTGGCAGAAGTACCGGATCCTGGGGCTGGAAGCGGACAGCAAAGAGCTTTTGGAGGAAGAATTAAAAGCTTTTTTAGATCCATATATGCAGGCAGAAAACTGGTATCCTCTGAAAACAGAAGAGGCAGTTGTAAAAGATATGGCAGCTCTTACAGAAGGGAAGGGAAGCTGTATGGAGCGGGAGATACTGGAATATATGAAATATGGCCTGGTGGGCGTATTATGGGATGCCATGACGGAAGGAGAAGCAAAAGAAGCTTTAGAAGGGATAAAAAATGCATCTGGTGTCAATCACGTATCCGGTCTTTATGAAGAACATTGCAAAGAAGCAGTTGCCTTAGAAAAAGCCCTTGAAAAGCTGAATGGAAAGCTGGAGCAGCAGAAAATGGACTGGGAGGCAGGAATCAGCTGCCTGAAATCTCTGGATGGAAGGGGCATGGTAAAAAAATGCCGGTCTGTGATCAAAAGCCTGCAGGCAGTACCTGCTCTGGTGGAAGCTTACGAAAAGCAGGCTGACCGTCTGGAACGGGCATTAAGTGAAAGCAGGGAAAACTTTGAGACAGAAGAAAATCTTGAAGGTAATTCCAGGCAGCTGTTAAACGAACAGATCCGGTCTTATGAAACCTATATTTCCCAGGATGGAGAGCGAAGAGGGCAGATCCGAAGTCTTACAGAAAGAAGCCGGGAAAATATTTCCTTTATGGAAGGTCTTATAAAAGAAGCTGAAGATGTGATCCGCTATATTGATGACTGGGAGCCTTCTGATGAAGAGGATGAACTGGACGAAGAAGAACTGTGGGAGCCGGTGATCCGTCATATGACGGGATATCCGGTACTGGCTTTAGATGTCTCTTTTGGAGTAAAGGACAAAGAAAAAGAAGGCTGGCTGGAGCGGATCAGATCCCTGACCGGAAAGGGTATTTTAAAGCTGGTGTTGCCAGAAGACAGTAAGATTTCTGGCGGAAAGCCAGATCTGTCCCAGGCACCTTCTACGCTTTCAGGACGGGGAACAGAGCATTTTACCGGTGTCTCAGGTCTTGTGGACCGTTTGATGGTGGCTGAATACGGAGTCCGCTATTTTCCTCATTTTCAAAAGAAAATGGAGAATGGGGCTATTTATGAGATGGAATACGTCTTATATGGAAAAAAGACAGATAAGGAAAATCTGGAAGCATCGGTTTTAAGGCTGGTTACTGTAAGACAGGGGTTAAATCTGATCCATATCTTATCAGATGGGCAAAAACGACAGGAAGCAGAGGCTCTTGCAGCATCTATTACAGGAGGTATGGGACTTCTTCCGCTTACAGCAGTGGTAACGTTCTTTGTGATGGGGATGTGGGCACTGGCAGAAGCATTTGTAGATGTGCGCTGCCTGCTTAATGGAGGAAAAGTACCTCTTGTGAAGGCGGTCTCAGACTGGCAGTTAAGTCTGGAAGGCGTTTTGAAAATAGGAGCAGAAGGAAAACTGCCTGATCTTGGGGAGAATATCACTGTTTGGGGTAATGAAACTGCAGATGAAAGCAGATCCGGCAGTAAAAAAGGACTGGATCTGACAGGCTACCTCAGGATGTTTTTATTTGTCAGTTATGGAAGTGAGCCTCTTTTCCGGATGATGGATATGATGCAGATGAACATAAGAAAAGAACAGCCGGATTTCCTGCTGGAAAAGTGTGTCTGTATGGTGGATGCAGAAGCCGGATTTTGTGGAAAACCAGTATTTTTTTCATCTGGACCGTGGAAAACTTTAAGAAAAACCCGATTTTCAGTTAGTGGAAATTATTTTACTAAGCCTTGAAAGGAGGCCTGTGATGATGCTCTTTTTTCGGAATTGTATTCAATCCAAATCTCTAACACGACACTCCAATCCCAGATATTTAAAAAAAATTTGTGCACCTCTCCAAGTACAAATCTGCAAAATTCAAATTTATCTTAAGAAAAAAGAATCCGGAAAAAGAGCATTATCATGGGTCTCCTTCAAAGGAAGCCTTACCCTGGAGGCAGCTCTTTGCTTTCCGCTAATGGTATTTTTCTGTGTAACGCTGCTTATGCCTATGGTGTTAATGGACCGGCAGAGGCAGATCCAGGCGGTGGCAGAGGCTGTGGGAGAAGAAATCAGCCGGTATGCTTATGCAGCCTATTTATATGAAAACGAAAAAAAGGAAGAAATAGATGCCGGCCGGTCAGAGGAAGGGGCAGACAGCGTACTCATTGAAAAGGCTACAGCCATCTATGCGGCAGCTGCGGTAAAAGGAAAGATACCGGAAAAATGGGTACGGGATCTGGATTTTTACGGAACACGGATAACAGAAGATGAAAAGATACAGATTGTAATGCATTATAAGATGCCATTGCCATTTTCAGTGTTTGGGATAAACAGCGTATCTGTAGAAAACATATGTAGCCGAAGATTGTGGACAGGAGCAGATGGGAACAGAAACAGGAAAAATACATTGAATGGGGAAAAAGAAGAGATCATGGTGTATATAGGAAGATCCTCTACCAGATATCACAGACAGAGAAACTGTCATTATCTGTTTCATGATCTAAAAAAGGTATCAGCAGAGGATGTAACCGGGCTTCGCAGTCAGGAAGGAAAGAAATATAAGCCTTGTGCATCCTGTAAAAACAGAGGAACAGACGCATATGTTTATGTGCTTCCTTATGGGGAAAGCTATCATGCCAGAGAGGACTGCACCTCTCTCAGCGCTTATGTACAGGAAGTGCCCTTAAGCCAGGTGAAATATATGGGTGGATGTTCGTATTGCAGCCAATAGAGGTAATTTTGGCATGTTCCCACAAAATAAGTCGTAAAGGCAGATACAGGAAAGCTTCTGAAAGGATATTGACGGAAAAAGGAGAAGAAAAAGTGGATGTTACTTTGTATATAAAAGCAGGTTTTCGCATAGGATTTTTATTATTTTTACTATCTGCTGCCTGGCAGGATCTGAGAAAGAAAAGCATCCGGGCATCTACTTTTTACATCTGGGGAATGATGGGACTGATGTTTCGGGGTATACAGATCCTTTACAGACTGCAGCAGATGGTTTGCGAAGAAACAGGAAAAAGCGGGGAAGAGATATTCTGGTCTATGGCAGTCCTGGTTTTGGAACTGTTCCTTGATCTGTTTCCGGGACTGCTTCTTTTAGGAATATCTGTAGTCACCGAAGAAGCCATGGGAAAAGGAGATGGCTGGTTTTTTCTGGTTTCAGGCCTGTTTTTAGGATTTTGGAAAAATGTATTTTTACTTACAGGAGGCCTGTTCTTGTGTTTTCCGGTAGCAGTATGGCTGATGATAGGCAGGTGGGGAAAAAATACCGGAATAAAGCTGCCGTTGCTGCCATTTATGTTTCCGGTGGGACTGGGGGTGCTGTTTTTGTGAGAAAACAGGGAAGTATTACAGTAGAAGCAGCCTGTGTTATGGCGGTTGTTTTATTTTCCCTGGCAGCGCTTATAGAAAATGCCGGACGGATCCATGATGAGACAATATCAGCTATGGTACTTCATGAGGCAGTGGAAAAATGCCGCCACGAAAGGGAAATAAGTGTCCGGGATGTGGAGCTGTTTTTCAAAGAACATAAGGGGCTGCGGCTGCGATTTACAGATTTTGGTATTTCCATAAAGGAAAAGGGGGAAAAGAGAACAGGAATAGCTATGGGTGGAAATTGGAGTAAACAGATAGAAATGACTGCATTCCGGCCGGAAGCCTTCCTGAGAAAAGTGACTCTTATAGCCGGGGGAGACAAATGAAAATTGAATATATGCGTGAAATGAAGCGCAGCTATATGACGGTAAAAATGGAAGACTGGGAAATAGCAGAAAGCTATGAAAGGGGAATGCTGTCCAGAAACCAGATTCCCGGTCTTTTAAAAATGAAGATCAAATATACAGATGGAATTCCCTGGTATTGTTATGATATCACTTCCCGTCAGCCTGTCAGCCGGTTATTTGAAAGTCAGCCAGCAGATGAAAAACAGGTAAGAAGCTTTTTTTGCCAGTTGTATGAAACACTGGACCGGATGGAGGCCTATCTTTTAGGGGATGGAGGGATCCTTTTAGACCCGGATCTGGTCTATGTGGATCCGGAGGGATTTAAAACCGGTTTTTGTGTGATACCAGGGAGAAAAGAGGACTTTAACAGTCAGCTTTCTTTATTTATCCAGTATCTTATGAAGCATATTGATCACAAAGACAGGGAATGTGTAGTCCTTACTTATGGGCTTTACCAGACCTGTATGAAGGAAAATTACAGTCTGGAGGATATGATGAGGATACTGGCAGAAAAAATGCCGGAGAAACGATCAGATCTGGTACAGGAAGAAGAAACAGTAAGAAATTTCAGAATAACAAAAGGAGAGGAAACTGACCGGAATTTCAGGGATTTCAGGGAAAACAGTAAAGATATCCGGGAATGGAAGGGGAAAGAGGAAACAGAGGAACAGGAAAAGCTGGAAATATCAGGATCGTATCAGAAAAGCAGTGTCCGGAGATTGGTTAAAAAGCTGTTTTTCCTGCTGGTATTCCTGGTTACAGTCATAGGAGGAACCTGGTTTTTATATGGAGCAGAAATTCTGGCACAGTTTTGGATCTACGAGGTTTCTGTAGGAGGTATACTGGCAATTATCCTTATCCTGAGCCATTTTATTCTTGAAAAAGTGGGAAAAAATGGAAAACTTAAGGCTGAAGAAGTGGAAACAGAAGATCCATGGAGAGTTTTTTACGAAGACCCGGAAGAGCAGACTGCGGCTTATGATATTTGCGATAATAAAGACCCGGAAGAGCGGATATGCCCAGCACAAGTATCTGGACTAAAGGCACAGGTCAGAGCAGAAAATATAAAAGAAGCAGAAGAATTTCAGACCATGCTCCTTACGCCGAAAGAGAAGCCGGACCATATACTTGTGTCTGCGAAGCCTGAAAACGGAGATATCCCTGTTGGATATGTGCCTTTTGTAATAGGAAAACATACAGGATTGGCAGATCATATACTGGATAAGCCTACAGTGAGCCGTTTTCATGTGCGGATCATGGAAAAAGGAGGGGATTATTTTCTTACAGATCTGAATTCTACAAATGGGACAAAAGTCAATGGAAAACTGCTGGCGGCCAATGAGGAGATCATGTTAAAAGAAGGAGATGAAGTGCAGATTGCAGAAGAAAAGTATTTCTGGAAATAGAAACCGGCATAATGCGGCAGGAGGTGACAAAAACAGACACGGCGAGGGGACGGTTTCTTGGAGATATTGCAGAAATACGCTTAACAATGGAAAAAAATTATGCTAGTATTATAAACAAGAAAAGCGCTTATCGGCACAGAAGAGGAGGAATTAGAAATGGCAGAAGACAATTGTATTTTTTGTAAGATTGCAAGGGGGGTGATTCCTTCAACGACCGTATATGAAGACGAGGACTTCCGTGTGATCCTGGATCTGGGACCGGCATCAAAGGGACATTCATTGATCCTGCCTAAAAAGCACTTTGCTAATGTATGCGAGCTGGATAAAGAAACAGCGGCAAAGGTGCTTCCACTGGGAGCGAAGATAGGAGCTGCTATGAAAAAAGGATTAGGCTGCGCTGGATTTAATCTGGTTCAGAATAATGGGGAAGCAGCAGGACAGACTGTAATGCATTTTCATATGCATGTGATCCCCCGTTATGAAGGCGGTCCAAAGGAAATCGCCAATTGGACACCAGGTTCAGCAACGGCAGAAGAATTGACGGAAGCAGCAGAGAAGATCAAAGGTTGTCTGTAGTCATTTATGATCAAACGGATGGATGAAGAGGCAAAAGCTCGTTTTGAGGAAATGTATCTGACCTATCAGGATACGTTAAGACGTCTGGCTTATGCTTATGATATACCAGTGGATGATATTGACGATATCATTCAGGATACATTTGTTTCCTATGCAAGATATGATTATTCCCTGGACCAGCCGGAAATGGGAAAGAAGCTCTTGCTTGGCAAAATCCTGAAAAACCGCTGTATGGATTATCACAGACAGAAAAAGAGACGGATCTGTGAAAATCTGGAAGGAGAAGAATTTGCTGCAGAAGAATACAGAATGCAGGCAGGCCAGCCCGGGCTGGTAGATATTTTCTCTGGAAAAGAGCGGTGTAAAGCGATTTTGGATGAGGTAGACCGGATGCCGGAAAAATGGCAGAAGGTTGCCGAGTTGAAATTAATAGAAGGACGGCCGACCAGTGAGTATGTGATCAGCTTTCTATTTCAGAAAAAGCCTGTTATTCACGGGTCAGCCGTATCAGAAAGTACATAGAATCTCTTTTGAAACGGGAAGACTGGCCATAAGATTGGACAAGTCCTCATATTAAAAAAGAAATTTTGTTACTGGTCATGGAGTACATGACCAGTGATGAAGCTGGTTTAAGAATGGGAAACGCAGGATTCGATCAGACCGGTAATGGTTTCTACCGCATTGCTGAGACTGCTTTTTTCCATAGTGTTTATATAAGCTTCCCTGTTTTTATAAAGATCAAAAACAGCAGTGCTTAAAGTTTCATCGGAAAGGTCTTCTTCCTTTAAGACTTTGCTGAAGCCCTGACGTGCAAAAGAATCTGCATTTAAGATCTGGTCTCCGCGGCTGGCAGCAGCAGAAAGCGGGATCAGAAGATTCGGTTTGCGAAGAGCCAGGAGTTCGCAGATGGAGTTAGCTCCGGCACGGGAAATGACCACATCAGCAGCTGCAAACAGATGCTTTAAAGGTGCATCTACGTATTCATACTGTACATATCCTTCGGTACTGATCAGGCTTTCATCCAGATTGCCTTTTCCGCAGATATGTATTACCTGGAATGTGTTTAAAAGCTGTGGAAGGATCTTTCGCACTGCAGTATTTACAGCAACAGATCCAAGGCTTCCGCCGATGATCAGAAGGACAGGCCTGTTTTCGTCTAAATGAGCGTAGGACAGACCAGCACTGCGGTCTCCTTCTAAAAGCTCTGCACGGATCGGAGAACCTGTGAGGACAGCCTTGTCTTTAGGGAGATATTTAAGAGTCTCCGGGAAGTTGCAGCATACCTTAGCGGCAGATGGAATGCAGATCTTGTTTGCAAGACCAGGAGTCATATCTGATTCATGGATGATAACAGGGATCTTATAATGTTTTGCAGCCAGTACAACTGGTACAGCAACGAAACCGCCCTTGGAGAATACAACATCTGGTTTATAACGCTTCATAAGGTGAAGTGCCTCAAAATAGCCCTTTGCAACACGGAACGGATCAGAAAAATTCTTCAGATCAAAGTATCGGCGCAGTTTACCGGAAGAGATGCCGTCATAAGGAATACCGGCTCCTTCGATCAGCTTGCGTTCAATACCCTGATAAGAACCGATATAACGGATTTCATAACCTGCCTTCTTTAAAGAAGGGAGAAGTGCAAGATTGGGAGTAACATGACCGGCAGTACCGCCGCCGGTTAAAATGATTTTTTTCATAAAAACCTCCTGAAGGAAAAACGTCTACTAATATAGTAAGCATTAACTGTGAAAAGTCAACCCTAAACCGAGAGGGAACTTTAGGGTATCTGGCAATTGAGGTGTAAAGTGGGAAAAGCAGGAAAACTGGACTTGGAAATGAAGGAAATTTTAAGAAGTTTTGAAAAGGCAGAGAAAGACGCCAGCAGTCTGCCCTTAAATCCGCCTCCAGCAGATGAATTTGACCGTATCTGGACCAGGATCCAGGCAGAGCGGGAACTGATCCCAGATCCTGCTCCAACCGTAAAACCCCGCAGACGCTGCATAAATAAGATATTTGCAGTTGGTGTAGCAGCAGCGGTGCTGACAGTTGGCGGATGTTTTGTAGCAATGGGAACGAAATCTTATTTTTATCGGGATGGGAGAATGGTGAAGCAGGGAGTTGTTTATAATAATGATTCTAAGATAGTTGCTGAGTGTGATGAGTCGGAGGCATATGAGAAAATTTCGGAGGAGTTAGGAGTAAAGATACTGGAATTAGGGTATATGCCAGATAAGATGTATTTTGAAAATGTTGCATTAAGCGATGGGTATGGAAAATTGCAGTATTCGTATAAGAATAGTCGAGTAACATTTGCAATAGAAAAAACAAGTGTAACAACCTCTAAGATGCATTCTTCAGATGCAGATATAGAAGAAAACTATGAGGTATGGAATCCGGGGCTTCATATGAATATAAAGTTTTACAGTGAAAATATAGACGATGACAAAAGATATGAGGCTTATTTTACATATAATGGAGTATATTATTATTTATTTGGAGAATTACCAAAGAAGGAGTTTGAGGAGATGTTGAAAAAAATTCAGTTTTAAAAGATTGGAGATTATATGAAAAGAATAGTACGTATGGTGATTTGTATGTTAATGGCAATTAATGTATTTACGGCAACTGCATTTGCAGCAATACCATCGCCATTAAATTACACTTCAGTGGATCAGAAATCAAACTTATGCGATAAATCGGTATCTTATAGTCAGGGTACTGAAAGATCATATGCAAGAAGAGGAAGATTTTTTGTATCAGCGGATGTTGCTATAAAAGATGAAGGGAACGGCAATATTGGAGCAGCAGCATATGCATATTTAGCTGAACCTGTATCTGAGATGTACATATCACTTTATCTGGATCGATATGATGAAAGTTTAAAGAAATGGAAACAGGTTGATTATGTTGATTTTGAGTATACATTAGAGGAATATCCCGATGGAATTGATGATCCGATTATTAATGTAACCTTTACCAATCAGGCAAGAGGCTATTACTACCGCATCAGAGGTGGTTTCACCGCAAGCGATGGAGAAAAAGTCGAAGGATTTGGACCAAGAACGGATGGCATTTGGATTGAATAAAACCTGAATTGCTTCAACAATTTTAACACATTAAATAATGAATCTTTCTCACAGCAGCTTCCTAACAGAAGCTGCTGTTTTCGCATTTCTCGATATCAAAAACATTTCAATTGTGCATTTCTCAAAAAGTGTCAGTGGAAGTCTGGCGGGATATCATGTATAATAAATAGATATGAGCATATGCTCACTGCCACAAAGGTGGATAGTGCATTTAAAAACATTGAGAAATATTGAGGAGAATACAAATGCGTGACTACTTAAACAGACTGAGAATGCAGTTTCAGCGCTTTATGATAGGAAGATACGGAATGGACCAGTTTGGACGTTTCCTTTCAAGTCTTCTTTTAGCACTGATCATTTTTAATTTCCTGATCCCGGCGGCTTTGCCTTCCAGGATCCTGTGGGCACTGGAATGGATCGTACTCATTATCCTGTATGCAAGAATGTTTTCTAAAAACATTAATAAACGTTATCAGGAAAATGAAGCCTTTTTAAGACGGCAGTTTTATGTATCTGAATGGTGGAAAAAATGGAAATTCCGCTTTCAGGAGAGCAGAAAGTACCATATTTACCGCTGTCCAAACTGTAAACAGAAGGTGCGTGTCCCCAGGGGAAGAGGACGGATCAGCATCCACTGCCCGAAATGCGGAACCGATTTTATCAAAAAAAGCTGACAAAACAGGGAATAAATTCTTTTACACAGGCCGGCTGCGTTGCAGCCGGTCTTTTTCTGCCCTTTTTCCGCGTATTTTTCCGTGTACAATGATCCTGATTTACTTAAATTTTACAAAAGCTATACCATACCTTGCTTTCAGCTATTGTAAAACTTTTGTATACTCCACAATGTAAGAACAAGAAAACAACATATTAAAAAATATAAGTACCGCAAAATAAATGCAAACATAAAAATAAAAACGGTACAAAAAAGTGGAGGAAAAGATAATTATGAAAAAAAATGGCATGAAAGTAATGGCAGTGATCGGTTCAGCAGTAATGGCAGCAGGAATGCTTGCGGGATGTGGAAATTCCGGTGCAGCAGCTACCACAGCAGCGACCGCAACCACAGAAAAGCAGACAACTGAAGCAAAGGCAGAAGAAACAACCAAAGAAGCAGCTACAGAAGCAAAGAGTGCAGATGCAGATTTAAGCGGTTCTATCAGCATGGTAGGTTCCACTTCTATGGAGAAGTTCGCAAATGCATTAAGCGAAGCATTTATGGAGAAATATCCAAAGGTAACTGTAACCGCTGAGTTCGTAGGTTCCGGTGCTGGTATCGAGGCAGTAAGCAATGGGACAGCAGATATCGGTAACTCTTCCAGAAACTTAAAGGATGAAGAAAAGGCAAAAGGTGTTGCAGAAAATATCGTAGCGATCGATGGTATCGCAGTTGTAGTTGATCCGGCTAACACAGTAGAAGATCTGACCAAGGATCAGCTGACCAGCATTTATGACGGTTCTGTAACCAACTGGAAAGATGTAGGCGGAAATGATGCTCCTATCGTAGTAGTAGGACGTGAGGCAGGTTCTGGTACAAGAGGAGCTTTCGAGGAGCTGTTAAAGCTGGAAGATGCATGCAAGTACAGCAATGAATTAGACAGCACTGGCGCTGTAATGGCAAAGGTAGCATCTACCCCAGGTTCCATCGGATATGTTTCTCTGGACGTATTAGATGATACTGTAAAGGCTGTAAAATTAGACGGCGCTGAGCCAACAGAAGAGAATATCAAGGCAGGAAAGTACTTCTTAAGCCGTCCATTCGTAATGGCTACCAAGGGCGAGATCAGTGAGCAGAGCGATCTTGTAAAGGCACTGTTTGACTTCATCTACTCTGATGAAGGTTCTGAGCTTGTAAAATCTGTAGGTCTGATCACAGCTGATAAATAATGAAGAGTTGTATGAAATGAAAGGAGACTGTCTGCAATGACTCAGGAAACATTTTCCGTCCGTTCCCATCATGGCAGCAAGTCCACAGTTGAAAAAGCTGCAGAAGCGATCTTCACCGCATGCGGCTTTTTCGCTGTCCTGGCTGTTGCTTCCATTACATTATATATGATATTCAGTGGTACACCGGCGCTGTTTAAAGTAGGTATTCTGGATATCCTTTTTGGTACCTTATGGCAGCCGGCTGCTGCTGCACCAAGCTTCGGTATCCTGTATGTTATCCTTACTTCTATAGTGGGAACCTTTCTGGCGATCCTCATTGGTGTGCCGGTTGGTGTGATGACAGCTGTTTTTCTGGCAGAAGTAGCGCCGAAAAAGCTGGCAAATGTGGTCCGTCCGGCAGTAGAGCTGTTAGCAGGTATCCCGTCCGTTATCTACGGTCTGTTAGGTATCCTGATCTTAAATCCACTGATGTATAAAATAGAACTGGCCGTATTTAAAGGTTCTTCCACTCATCAGTATACCGGTGGTGCAAACCTGATCTCTGCAGTTTTAGTGCTGGCGCTGATGATCCTTCCAACAGTCATCAATATCAGCGAATCTGCTTTAAGAGCGGTTCCGTTACATTTAAAAAGTGCTTCTCTGGCATTAGGTGCTACGAAGATCCAGACTATTTTCCAGGTGATCATTCCGGCAGCAAAATCCGGTATTATCACAGCTGTTGTCCTGGGAACAGGAAGAGCCATCGGTGAGGCAATGGCTATTACGCTGGTATCAGGAAGCTCTGTAAACTTCCCGCTTCCATTTAACTCTGTCCGTTTCCTGACCACTGCAATTGTAGCAGAAATGGGATATGCATCCGGACTGCACAGAGAAGTATTATTTACCATCGGTCTTGTATTATTTGCATTTATCATGATTATCAATGTTAGTTTAAACGGCATTCTGAAGAAGGGAGAGAAAACAAAATGACAGGCGAAGCTGCGATCCG
>ERZ772854.2425-NODE-2425-length-13821-cov-3.078963_pt1 | contig 13821 bp, 8 predicted proteins | sample MGYA00580844_ERZ772854 | MGnify/ENA primary metagenome ERZ772854 (study PRJEB29015, sample SAMEA2737727) | human gut metagenome | biome: human gut; feature: human-associated habitat; material: faeces | place: China | collected 2012 ...
GCGCACTGGTTCACCACCATGATGGTTGCCCACTTGCCGCCAAGCTCCCGCTTGATGGAAGCGACTGCCGCCACACACGGCGTATAGAGGAGGCAGAAAACCAGAAGGCTTAATGCGGAAACCGGTGTCAGAATTTCGGTCAGCTGCGCGGTCGTGCCGAACAGTACGGAAAGTGTGGAGACGACACTCTCCTTTGCCATAAATCCGGTTAGAAGGGCGGTCGATACTCTCCAGTCTCCAAATCCAAGCGGCCGAAAAACCGGGGCGAGACGGCCGGAGACAACGGCGAGAATGCTGTCCTTGGAGTCCTCCACGACATTGAGATGCGTTCCAAAGGTCTGTAAAAACCAGATCACAATCGTGGCAACAAAAATGACGGTGAATGCCCGCTGCAGGAAGTCTTTTGCCTTATCCCACAAAAGCTGTCCGACATTTTTTGCCCCCGGCATGCGGTAGTTTGGAAGCTCCATGACAAACGGAACGGCTTCCCCCTGGAATAAAGTTCCCTGCATCAGCATCGCCATCAGGACAGCCATGAAGATACCACCGAAATACAGAAGAACCATCACAAGGGCACTGTATTTCGGGAAGAATGCGGCGGTAAAGAACGCGTAAATCGGAAGTTTTGCCGAACAGCTCATAAACGGAGTTAATAGGATCGTCATTTTCCGGTCACGCTCGGAAGGCAGGGTGCGGCTCGCCATGACGCCCGGCACGGTACAGCCAAAACCGACCAGCATCGGCACGATACTGCGGCCGGAGAGGCCGATTTTCCGGAGCAGCTTATCCATCACAAATGCCACGCGCGCCATATAGCCGCTGTCTTCCAGAATGGACAGGAAGAAAAACAGGGTGACGATGATCGGAAGGAAGCTTAAGACACTTCCGACGCCGTTAAAAATACCGTCAATCACAAGGGAATGAAGCACCGGATTGACGCCCCATGCTGTCATGGCGCTGTCCACGAGCTCGGTCAGTTTTCCGATCAGAACCTCCAGCACACTCTGCAGCGATGCTCCGATCACATGGAAGGTCAGGAAAAAGACAGCCGCCATAATCCCGGCAAAACATGGCAGAGCCGTATATTTTCCGGTCAGCACACGGTCAATTTTTGTGCTCCGCACATGCTCGCGGCTCTCTTTTGGTTTTACCACGGTCTCACGGCAGACTTTTTCAATAAAATTAAAACGCATATCCGCAATCGCCGCCGCGCGGTCCAGGCCGCGCTCCGTCTCCATCTGACAGACGATATGCTCGAGCATCTCTTTCTCGTTTTCATCGAGGGCCAGCTGCTCCAGGATCAGCGCATCGCCCTCTGCCAGCTTGCTCGCCGCAAACCGCACCGGAATATCCGCCCTTGCGGCGTGATCCTCGATCAGATGCATGATCGCATGCAACGCACGGTGGACGGCACCGCCGTGGTCATTCGCCTCACAGAAGTCCTTTCTGCCCGGTTTTTCCTGGTATTTGGCCACATGGACAGCATGGGCAACCAGTTCATCGATTCCCTCGTTTTTTGCAGCGGAAATCGGGATAACCGGGATGCCAAGTCTCTCTTCCATCTGGTTCACGAGCACAGAACCGCCGTTTTCGCGTACCTCATCCATCATGTTGAGGGCCAGTACCATCGGAACGTCGAGTTCCATCAGCTGCATCGTCAGATACAGGTTTCGTTCGATATTTGTCGCATCTACAATATTGATGATGCCGCGCGGATGCTCGTTCAGAACGAAATTCCGGGTGACGATCTCTTCGCTTGAATACGGCGACATCGAATAAATGCCGGGAAGATCGGTGACCAGCGTGTTTTTCTGGCCGCGGATTTCACCGTCCTTCCGGTCTACGGTCACGCCGGGGAAGTTTCCGACGTGCTGGTTGGATCCCGTTAATTGGTTGAACAGGGTGGTCTTGCCGCAGTTCTGGTTTCCGGCCAGCGCAAAGGACAACAGCTCTCCTTCCGGCAGCGGATGCTCCTCTGCCTTATTGTGGTACTTTCCGCCCTCTCCAAAGCCGGGATGCGGAATTGCTTTCGCATCCGGCTGCTCTTTTTCTTTTACAGCGTCCCGCATCTCATCAATGGCAATCCGTCCGGCATCGGCGAGGCGGAGTGTCAGTTCATAGCTGTGAATCCGCACTTCCACAGGGTCTCCCATCGGTGCATACTTTACCATCGTCACTTCCGCCCCCGGAATGATTCCCATATCTAGGAAGTGCTGCCGCAGCGCGCCCTCTCCTCCTACCGTGCGGACGGTCGCTGTTTTGCCGATCGGCAGTTCTTTCAGTGTCATATATTTCACTCCTTATTGATTCTCATTATCAATAGTAAGTATATGACACAATTCGACTGCGGTCAAGCAATTGCCATTATTTCTCTTTTTGTTTTTCTTCGAGCTTCTTCTGTACACTCGGAAACAGCTCCAGATCCGTGTGTGGGATTGCCTGGGCCGCTTTCATCATAGAGATGAAAGCGGCGACCTGGCCGAACTGGATGTAGACCATCTCGTCCAGAATGCGGTCAATATCGTCGATGCAGGTCCGATCCAGCAGGATTTTTTCTGCTCCCGCAAGCGACGTATTTCCGGCGCAGATCAGGCGGCTGCGGTCCATATCCGGGTACATGCCGATCGTGATGGCGGATTCCTTTGAAACGTGCTTTCCAAATGCACCAGCCGCGTAAAACCGGTCAATTTCTTCCATGGAAATGCCGGATTCACGCATCATGTACTCAACCATCGTGTAGGCCGCTGACTTTGTACGAAGGAATTCGGCGATATCACTCTGATAGAAGCACAGCCCTTCACTATATTCAACGCACCACTCTCCCGTCTCCGGGTCTTCCTTGATCTTTTCGGACCGCTCCGGCTGCAGGGTACCGAACAGGTTGATCCAGCCATTTAGGAATAATTCCGCGAGCAGATCGATAATGCCGGAACCGCAGATGCCCTTTGGCTTACCCTCTCCGATTACATGGCACTGGATTTTCCCGTCTTCTATTTTTACCGTATCAACAGCGCCTTCTGCAGCTCGCATGCCGGTTTTGACCACGCCGCCCTCGAGCGCCGGACCGGCAGCGCCTGCGCCGCAGAGCAGAAATTCCCGGTTTCCGACGACAAGCTCGCCGTTCGTTCCGATATCAAAAAAAACGCTGATCGTTTCTTTTTTATAGAGTTCCGTTGCGATCATACCGCTTAATATATCACCGCCCAGGTAATTGGATTTTCCCGGCACGCAGTAGACACATCCCTTCATGGGAAATCCCATCTCTTTCGCCGGAAGGAATCCGACGCGGTCTGCGCGCACGGCGTACGGGGATGAAAAGACGCAGAACGGATCCAGTCCCAGCAGGAAATGGATCATCGTTGTGTTGCCGGATACGACCATTGAGAGAACATCCGACGGCGCAATTCCTGTCTTTTGGCGAAGTTTTTCAAAGAGCAGTGTAAATGTCTCCATCGTACACGCACGGATGTCCTGCAGTACCTCCGGTTTATCCTTACAGGCAAAGATTCTCGTCAGAATATCGGTTCCATAGGCAGTCTGGCGGTTGTATTCGCTCTCCTCGGCAAGCACAGTACCGTCGCTGCAGTTTACCAGGCGCACAACGACGGTCGTACTTCCAAGATCAGCGGCATAGCCGTAATGCTCTGCTGCTGTATCGCCCGCTTCCAGATCAACCGCCTGCCAGATGCTTCCATTCCATGCGAGGGAAACCGTTATGTTATAGTCTGCCTCATCGCAGATGGGATACAGTTTCTGCAGCGCTGGAAGGGTAAATGATGCGGTGATTCCTTTCTCTTTTAATGCATCCAGTATCCGCATCTGGCTGGAGCGGGCGTCCTCCTCCGTCGGCGGGACCAACCCCAGATACTGTTTCTGTGTTATTCCTCTATTCATTATTACTTCCTCATTTCCTGATCATTTTTCTGTTTCTTATTGTAGCACTTTTCTCTTTTCCAGAGAACTTATTTTTTTCACATTTTTACTACATTTCCATCACAGATTCCCATTATACTGCAAAGCATAGAAACAAAAAAGGAAGCAAACAAAACCGGAAGCCGATTCCGGAACACAGTTTAAAATACAGATACCAGAAAGGAAGCATTTATTATGATGGACTACAGAAACAACTACAATAACGAAAACGAAACCAATAATGAGAACATGATGGCAGCAGAGCAGAACAGCTTCAACGGAAAGAAACCTTCTTCCAAAAACAAAAAAGCTGCTAAGCTTGCAAAAAAAATCGGAGCCATCGCCTTAAGCGCAGTTCTGTTCGGCGGTGTTGCCGGCGGTACCTTCCAGGCAGTCAACCACTTTGCCGGAAGCACGACAGCCACTGCAACAACAACCACTGCACAGCAGACGACTTCCAACAGCAGCCTCTTAAAAGCCGCTGCCACATCCTCAAGCTCCACTTCCACCGGAACGATGGATGTTTCCACGATTGCGAAAAACGCAATGCCGTCGATCGTCTCCATCACAAACCAGTCCGTACAGGAAGTACAGAACTACTTCAGCATGTTCGGTTACGGTGCCCAGACTCCGCAGACCGAGGAGACCACAAGCTGCGGTTCCGGTATCATCATCGGAAAGAATGACACCGAGCTTCTGATCGTCACCAATAACCATGTAGTAGAAGATGCCGATACTCTTTCTGTTAGTTTTGTAAACAATCAGGTCTGCAAGGCAAATATCAAAGGTACCGATGCCGATAACGATCTTGCCGTCATCGCCGTTCCGCTCTCCGAGATCCCGGATGACACGATGAGCAGCATCGCTGTTGCCACGATGGGCGATTCTGATTCCGTTGAGGTCGGCGAGCAGGTCGTTGCGATCGGCAACGCACTCGGCTACGGCCAGTCCGTTACGACCGGTATCATCAGTGCTGCAAACCGTGTGATCGACAGCGATTCCTCTTCTGACGGAAGCTCCGATGGAACAACGGCAGATACTTCTTCCACTGATACAACCGGAAAGACCTACTTACAGACCGATGCAGCCATCAACCCTGGCAACAGCGGCGGCGCTCTTCTGAACATGAACGGAGAGGTCATCGGTATCAACTCCGCAAAACTTGCTTCTACAGAGGTAGAGGGCATGGGCTATGCAATCCCGGTCTCCCGTGTTTCCGATATCATTGAAAATCTGATGAATGAGCAGACCAGAACAAAGGTTGCCGCAGAAGATCAGGGAACGATCGGCATCAAATGCCTCGATGTCAGCAGCCAGATCCAGCAGGCATACAATATGCCGGCCGGCATCTATATCTCCGAAGTAACCTCCGGCGGTGCCGCTGAAAATGCAGGTCTGAAATCCGGATACGTTCTGACCAGCTTTGACGGACATTCCATCACCTCCACCAGCGAGCTGAAATCCCTGCTGCAGTATTACTCTGCCGGCGAAACCGTCGAGGTGGAAGTACAGGTTCCAGACAACGGATCCTATGAGACAAAGACCTTCTCCCTGACCCTCGGAACGAGCATCAGCTCTTCAGATGATCAGCAGAGCGATTCCCAGCAGAATGCGGGTTCATCCCGCTCTGCAGAGGGAGGAAATACCCTGACCTCCGCTACTCCTTCGATCTGACTGCCCGCTCTCCCGTGAAAGAAATCCATAAATAAAAAACATCATAAGCATGAAAGAAAGGCCCCGAAACATAACTCCAATGTTTCGGGGCCTTTCTCCTATTCTCTTAATCCATTTCTTATTTTTCTGCTCCTGCAACTGCCTCGCGGGCTGCTTTCTCTTCCGGATCTTCATCCAGAATGGAGAATGCAATATTGGTTGCATGGTCCGCGACACGCTCGAGTCCGGATACAAGATCGGAGAAGATCATGCCGGCTTCCGGCGTACATTCGTTGCGGGTCAGACGCTCTACATGCTTCTGCTGCAGATCCATTGTGGAATTTTCAATATCAATGATCTCCTGCAGGTGCTGCAGATCATTCTTTGCAAACATTTCGATCGACTCATCGAGAATTTTTAATACCATATCCAGCATCTCGGAAAGATCCAGTTCGCCCTGTTTGCTGAAGGTCACATTGTCATTCGTCATCTGCACAGCAGAATCTGCGACATTTTCGGCATGATCACCAATCCGCTCGATATCATTGACCACATGGAACAGCGCACCGATGCGCATAACGTCTGATGTCGGCAGCGATGCCTGATTTAAGTGAACCAGATAGTTCGTAATCTCTTTGTTCAGGAAATTAATATTTTCCTCGACACGGTAGACCTCGTCGATTTCTTTCTGATCGCGGGTCACCAGCGTATTCATCGCGCGAATCAGGTTGGTCTCTGCCATCTGTGCCATACGCTCCATCTCACGGACAGCCTGCAGAACTGCAGTCGTCGGGGACATCGCATGTTTCGAGCTGATGTAGGCAAGCTCGAACTTTTTGTCTTCCTCGTCATTTCCGCGGATGATAAAGTACGTTGCCTTCACCAGAAGCGGGGTAAACGGCAGCATCAGGAGTACCTGGCATACTTTGATGATCGAGTTTGCATTTGCGATCATACGGCCTGCTTCGTTTCCGGAAATACCCATAAAGAAGTCAACTACCTGTTTTCCAAACAGCAGGAAAATAATGGAGCAGACAATCGTTCCGGAGATGTTGAACAGCAGGTGGACACATGCCGCACGTTTTGCATCTTTTTTGCAGCCGAAGCTGGCAAGAATCGCGGACATCGTACATCCGATGTTGCATCCAAGCATCATAAACAGACAGATTGGAAGTCCCATCAAGCCCTCTCTTGCAAGAAGCATGATGATTCCGACCGTTGCAGAGTTACTCTGCAGAATCGCGGTAGCCACCCAGCCGACTAAGAACGCAAGAAACGGATTCGTCAGGGATCCGAGGGCGTTAACGACTGCCGGGATCTCTTTTGCTTCGTTCAGGGCTCCTGAGATACCGGAGATACCCATAAACAGAATACCAAATCCCAAGATAACCTCGCCGAGACGGCTGATCGTCAGATTGTTCTTTACGAACATAACCATCAGAACACCGATGATGACAAACAGCGGCGCGATATCCGCAAGGTCAAACGCAATCAGCTGTCCGGTAACTGTCGTACCGATGTTTGCTCCGAGGATAATTCCAGGAGCCTGTGCCAGTTTCATCAGACCGGAGTTTACGAAGCTGACCACCATAACGGTTGTAGCGTTGGAGGACTGAATCAGCGCGGTAAAGAAAATACCGACCAGAAGACCGATCACACGGTTCTTCGTAAATACCTCCAGAATGCTTCTCATCTTGGATCCGGCAACCTTCTGCAGTCCTTCACTCATCAGCTTCATTCCATATAAGAAGAAGCCCAGACCGCCCATCAAAGACACTATTACACTCATATTCTTTTTTCTTCCTTGTCTTTTTCTGATGTCTTTTCAAAATCCCTGTCAAAGCATTTTCATGTTTTGGTCTCAATATTTTACATTTCCTTAACGCAGATTTTACAAGACACCTTTTTTATCATAAAAGAAATCATGACATTTGTCTATAGAAAAATTAAAAATTTCGACAAGAAATTTTCAGATTCTTTTCGTTTCTTTCTTGCATTCTACTTGATAATATTGTAACATTTAGGATGTTTCCATATTATGAGGCGACATTTCCGCCTACAAAATTCAAAAGGAGAGAAAACTATGGAAAAGTTTAGCAAGCTGATGGAAAACACATTCAAGCTGCGGGAAAATGGAACAACGGTCAAAACCGAGATCATCGCCGGTGTCACCACGTTCATGACGATGGCGTACATTCTTGCCGTCAACCCGAACATCCTTTCCTCCACCGGCATGGACCACGGCGCTGTCTTTACCGCAACGGCTCTGGCAGCCTTCCTTGGCACCCTGCTCATGGCACTTTTTGCCAATTATCCATTCGCTCTGGCACCTGGAATGGGCCTCAACGCCTATTTCGCCTACACCGTTGTTCTCGGATACGGATATAGCTGGCAGGCAGCCCTGACCGCCGTTTTTGCAGAAGGTATCATCTTTATTGTACTTTCTCTGACCAACGTCCGTGAGGCGATCTTCAACTCCATTCCGGTCAGCCTGAAATCTGCAGTCAGCGTCGGCATCGGTCTGTTCATCGCATTCATCGGACTTCAGAATGCAAAAATTGTACTGCCGAACTCTTCAACCGTGGCAGGCCTCTATTCCCTGTCTTCCTACAATGCCAACCTGCAGTCTGCAGCCACATTAAACGGAACGGAGTATGTGGCAGGAACGTTTAACGATGTCGGAATCACCGTTCTGCTCGCAGTCATCGGTGTTATCCTCACCGCTGTTCTTGTCGTACGCAATGTAAAAGGAAACATCCTCTGGGGAATTCTTGCAACCTGGATCCTCGGCATGATCTGCCAGGCATGCGGTCTCTACGTTCCGAACCCGGCAAACGGCTTCTACAGCCTGTTCCCGGATTTTTCCAACGGACTTTCCATTCCAAGCCTTGCCCCGATTTTCGGAAAACTGGATTTCTCCATTCTGAAAACAGGCGAGTTCTTCGTGATCATGTTTGCATTCCTGTTTGTCGATATGTTTGATACCATCGGAACTCTGATCGGTGTATCTTCCAAGGCAAACATGCTCGACAAAAACGGAAAACTTCCGCGCATCAAGGGCGCGCTGATGGCAGATGCTGTTGCTACCTGCGCAGGTGCTGTTCTTGGTACTTCTACCACAACGACTTTCGTTGAGAGTGCTTCCGGCGTTTCCGAAGGCGGCCGTACCGGTCTTACCGCAGACATCGAGCCCTTCGAGCCGGGCCAGCATCGACGTGCCGCCGACGTTGACGCCCCGCCACATGCCCTCGACGATCGGCTCGAAATGCTTGGGGTCGACCTTCGTATAATGGCGCTCGTAGAAACGGCGGTCGAGCGAATCCCGCCCCTCGACCTTCTTGACGATATGCGGGATGTAGTAATAACCGCGGTTGGCGACGATGGCCGCGAGGTTGGCCAGCTGCAACGGCGTGCAGCCCAGCGCATCCTGCCCGATGGCGAGCGAAATGACCGTCAGCGAATTCCACGACCCGCGGTACTGGCGGTCGTACCAGCCCCGGTCGGGGACATACCCGTCGCGCTCGTCGAGGAAGTCGGAACCCAGCTTGCGGCCGAAACCGAAGCTCTCGACATACTCTTTCCAGGCATCGTACCCTTCCTTGACGTTCCCGTATTTGGGATTGTCCAGGATATCGCGGAATACATAGCAAAAATAGGCATTGCAAGAAGTCGCCACGGCAAAACGCAGGTCGAGCGGCGAAGCATGCGAATGGCACTTCATACGCCGTCGCCCCGCCTGGTATCCCTCGTGGCAGACATGCAGATCCGTAGGCCGGAGCACCCCTTCCTGCAAACCGATCAGGCCCTGCACCAGCTTGAAGGTCGAACCCGGCGGGTATTTGGCCCTCACGGCACGGTTATACAAGGGCTGGCGTTTGTTGCCCAGCATCTTCATGTAGTTGTTACCGCGCTCGCGCCCCACCAATTCGTCGGGATCGTACGTCGGCGAGGAAACCATCATCAGGATCTCCCCCGTCGAAGGTTCGATCGCCACGGCCGCCCCGACCTTGCCGCGCATGAGTTCTTCGCCCAGCAGTTGCAGGCGGGCGTCGATGGTGCTGACGATATATTTGCCGGGCTCGGGCAGCGAATCGTAAACGCCGTTCATGTAGGAGCCCTTGATGGCCCCGTGGGTGTCGATCTCCTGGATTTTCACCCCCTTCGTTCCCCTCAGCAACGGTTCGTAGGCCGACTCCACGCCGCCCATGCCCACGTAATCGCCGATCTTATATTCGGGATTCCGCTTGAGGTAATCGGCATTCACCTCGCTCACATACCCCAGCAGGTTGCCGCCGATTTTACGCGGATAACGGCGGACGGTGCGGTAAACCGTATAGAAACCGCGGAAATTGCACTCGTCGAAACGGAGTTTGTCCTCTTTCGAAATGTAGTTGGTCACGACGCGGGGCGCACGGGGGCGCATCCGGGCATTGGCCAGCTCTTTTTCGAGTTTCCCGCGCGAAAGCCCCAGCACGTCGCACATGCGCAGCGTATCGAACCCATGCTTGTCGATCTCGCTGTAAATCACCATCAGGTCATAGCACTCGCGGCTCTGCACCAGATATTCGCCGTTGCGGTCGAACACCTCGCCGCGCGGCGGGTACTGCACCACATGGCGCAGCACATTGGCCTTGGCCAGTTCGTTGTATTTCGAATCGACAAGCTGGATATAGGCCAGGCGGCCGGCGATCAGCAGGAAGATGAAAAGCACCACCCCCTGCAAGGTACGCATCCGCACGAAACCCTCGGAACTTTTCATATGCGGACGGGGAGTTTGGCGGTGAAGATGCGGGCGATGACCCAGATGAAGGCCACCGACACGGCACCGCTCGCCACGGTACGCACGATCGTGCGCACGATATGCGCCCACGAAAGTGCTTCCAGCGAGAAAAATACGGCATGGTGCACCAGCACCAGCACGATCAGGTAATTCAGGAAGACCCGGTTCCCGAGCCGTCCGGTACTGGGGATGCCTCCCTCCCGAATATCGTCACGGGAGTACAGCAGCCCGAGCAGCGTCGGGCGGGCAAAGGCGATGAGCAGCGTGGCGATGGTGTTCACACCGGCAGCCCCCATGGCCAAGTCCATCGTAACGCCCGTGGCCAGCCCCGACAACAGCAGCACGATAGGCGGCGTGTCGAGCGGCAGCAGCGCGATGAAAGCCACGTAGACGAGCGGATTGAGGTAAATGCTGATGGACAGGTTGTCGAAAAGGAAGACCTGCAAGAGCACCACAACGGCGAAGAGTGCGAGATATGGGAGCGTCCTGTGCATCTATCTGTTCTGTCGGGTATGTTGTTCTACTTTCTCACTGTTCTGCAATTCGCGCACCTCCGTGAGGTCGCGGTTCTCGACGAGGATCACGTCCGTCAGGCGCGTCATCTCGGCCGCCAGCCGCACGTGCACCCTGTAAGCCGTACGGGTCTCGTTCAGATGGGCACTCTCGACCCAGCCGATCAGCACGTCGGCCGGGAAATACTGCGAAAACCCGGTCGTCACGACCTCCTGCCCGGGTTGCGGGTCGGCATACTTGGACAACTCGTCCAGCACCACCGTATGCTGGTCGCCCCCGTCCCAGTAGATCGAGCCGAAATAATCGGAGCCGGCGAGCTTGCCGCTGGCCCGGAACGAGGTGTTGAGTACCGACATCGCCACGGCATAGCGCTCCGTGCAGTCGACGACATACCCCGCCATGGCCCCGTCGGACGACAGCACGGCCATCTCTTCGGCGACCCCGTCGCGGCGGCCGCGGTTGAGCACGATCAGGTTCTGTGCCCGGTTGACCGTATTGGACGTTACCGAAGCGGTCATGATGCGGTATTTCGAAACCCCGATATCCTGCATGTAGCCGTCGAGCCGGGCCGCGGTCTCGGCCTCTTCGTACAGTGCCAGCCGTTCCTTCATCCGGGCGACATGCGCCAGCAGCTCACGGTTCTCGCGCCCGAGCGAAAAATAGTGCCGGACACCCGCGAACAGCCCGTGGACGCCCCCGACCAGTTGGTTGGAACGTGCCAGCAACCGTGCCTGGGTGTAGTAGGTCGAGTGGGCGTAATAGCTGATGGCTATTGCCTCGAGCACGACGAACAGCACCACGACATAGACGCTTCGGATAAACTCTAAGAGCTTGCGCAAGGTTTCTCGTTAATTTGAGATTGCGGACACTGGGCCCGCAATCCGTTTATGTGACTACACACTCCCGTCCCGGCAAAGCGGGGACAGGCCGCAACTATTTCATCAAGAATGAGAAGCGGTTGATATTCTTCAGTGCGATGCCCGTACCGCGCGCAATGGCGCGCAGCGGGTCTTCCGCGACGTGGAACGGGATGCCCGTCTTTTCGCCCAGGCGCCGGTCGAGCCCCTTGATCAGGGCGCCGCCGCCGGCCAGGTAGATACCGTTCTTCACAATGTCGGCATACAGCTCGGGGGGCATCGATTCGAGCACCTTCATCAGCGCCGCGTCGATCTTGGTGAGCGACTTCTCGAGCGCATAGGCGATCTCGCTGTAACTGAGCGAAACAGTCTGCGGCAAGGCCGTCAGCATGTTGGGCCCCGTGACCACGAAATCCTCGGGTTCCTCCTCCAGGTCGGAGACAGCGGCACCGATCGAACACTTGATGGCTTCGGCCGTGCGTTCGCCGATACGGATATTATGCTGCTGGCGGACATAGCTCTGGATGTCGTTGGTAAAGACGTCGCCGGCCGTATTGATTGACTCGGAGCAGACGATGCCGCCCAGCGAGATGCAGGCGATCTCCGACGTACCGCCGCCGATGTCGATGACCATGTTGCCTTCGGGCGCCTCGACGTCGAGGCCCGCACCCAGCGCCGCGGCCATCGGTTCGTAGATCATGTAGACTTCGCGGCCTCCGGCGTGCTCGGCCGAATCGCGCACGGCACGTATCTCGACGTTGGTCGATCCCGACGGGATGCAGATCACCATCCGCAGCGAGGGGGCGAAAAGGCTGCCCGAGGTCTTGACTTTCTTGATCATGCCGCGCAGCATCAGCTCCGTGGCATTGAAATCGGCGATCACGCCGTCCTTCAGCGGCCGGATCGTCTTGATGTTCGGGTTGGTCTTTTCGTGCATCTGGCGCGCCTGATGGCCGATGGCGACCACCTTGCCCGTATGCACGTCGAGGGCCACGATCGACGGTTCGTCGACAACGACCTTGCCGTTATAGATTATCAGCGTGTTGGCCGTTCCGAGGTCGATGGCCAGCTCCTGTGTCAGTGAAAAAAGTCCCATAATGTCACACCCAACTATTATTTTTCCTAATCATTTTATAATCAACTCCATAAACCCCTCCCTGCCCGAACCGGCTCGAAAAGGTTACATATCCGGACAAAGGTAGCAAAAAGCGAGGGATATTTTTACATTTTTTTATTATTTTTTTTGATTACATTTGTCCTGCGAAACAATCGATCCGCACATGGAATATAAAATCGGAAATGAAGCCCGCTGCGCCGTGATAGGCTACGGCAGCTGGGCAACGGCCATCGTGGGACTGCTCACGGCCAACGAAACCCGCGTAGGCTGGTATGTCCGCAATCCCGAAGTGCTCGAAGGGCTGCTCACCGAAGGCCGCAATCCCCGGTACCTGAGCGACATGGAGTTCGACCGCGACCGCATCGCCCCCTCCGACGACCTGGACGGGATCGTCCGCGAAGCCGACATCCTCATCCTGGCCACCCCCTCGGCCTACCTCAAGACCTTCCTCGAACCGCTGACCGTTTCGCTCAAGGACAAGTTTGTCGTTTCGGCCATCAAGGGCATCGTCCCGGGCGACTACAAGACCATCGTCGAATACGTCCACGACCGCTACGACCTGTCGTACAAACAGATCGGCATCATCACCGGCCCGTCGCACGCCGAGGAGGTTTCGCGCGGAAAGCTCTCCTACCTGACGGTCGTCTGCACCGATCCCGGAAACGCACGGTCGTTAGGCGCAAAATTCGCCACGGACTACATACACCTGAGCTACTCCACCGACCTTTACGGCATCGAATATGCCGCCATCCTGAAGAACATCTACGCCCTGTCGGTCGGCATCGCCGTGGGACTGGGCTACGGAGACAACTTCCTGGCGGTGCTGATCGCCAACAGCGCGGGCGAGATGCGCCGTTTCCTGGAGGAGAGTTACCCCGCGGAACGCGACACGCTCGTATCGGGCTACCTGGGCGACCTGCTGGTGACCTGCTACTCGGTATACAGCCGCAACCGGCGGCTGTGACTTCTGATCGGCCACGGATGCACGG
>ERZ772854.2427-NODE-2427-length-13803-cov-3.549898_pt1 | contig 13803 bp, 9 predicted proteins | sample MGYA00580844_ERZ772854 | MGnify/ENA primary metagenome ERZ772854 (study PRJEB29015, sample SAMEA2737727) | human gut metagenome | biome: human gut; feature: human-associated habitat; material: faeces | place: China | collected 2012 ...
AATATCCCGGGCATCTCGCGCCACAACACGACATACCCTGGATTTACAGCAAAATTAGACGCTGTAGTACAGTTCGAACTCAACCGGATGCGGAGTCATGCGTACGCGGTCGTTCTCTTCCAGACGCAGGGCGATGTAAGCATCGATAGCGTCATTGGTGAACACGCCGCCAGCCGTCAGGAACTCGCGGTCAGCATCCAGGGCCTGCAGGGCTTCCACGCTCTCATACCCGCCGCAGTTATACACAACCGGCACGGTAAGTCCCTTTTTCTTTGCCTGAAAAAGTGCCTCCCGGATCTGCAGCACGTAGTGGCTTGGTGTCACAAGATTGATATTGTTTGCATTCTGTGCCTGCAGCTCCAGAAAAATGTCCGAAAGCCGCCCGATCGAAATCACTTTTCCGCTCTCCATCTCCGCAATATGATGGTTCTGACAGTAAACACACCGCAGATTACATCCGGAAAAGAAAACCGTCCCCGACCCCGTCGTCCCGGAAATACACGGCTCCTCCCAGAAATGCAGTGCAGCCCGCGCCGCCGCAACCCCGGAGGGCGCCTTACAATATCCCGTCTTTCCATGCTCCCGGTCCGCTCCGCACTTCCGCGGACAAACCCGGCACCGGCTCATCTCCTGTTCCAAATCCAGCATAATATTTCTCCCTTTTCTCTTTAGAAAAAAGCCGTGTCTCCGGAAAATAGTTTCTTCCACAGACACAGCTTTTGTATTTCTATGCGTCAATTAATATGCCAGAATTTCATATCCATCTTCTGTTACCGCAACCGTAACCTCCCACTGGGCTGACGGTGCGCCGTCTTCGGTGTAGACAGTCCAGTCGTTGTCGGAGTCGATGAAGATTTCATCGGTTCCGAGATTGATCATCGGCTCAATGGTGAATACCATGCCCGGTACGAGCAGCATTCCGGTATCTCGTCTTGTGACATAGCTGACGAACGGATCCTCGTGAAACTCCAGACCGACGCCATGGCCACCGATGTCACGGACAACTTTATAGCCCTGGCTCTGGGCAAATTCATTGATCACCGCGCCGACATTGCCAAGCCGGTTAAACGGACGTACTTCGGAGAGTCCGAGCTGTACGGCTTTTAACGTATCTTCCACCAGCTTCTTTGAAACATCGTCTACCTCACCGATACAGAACATACGGGAAGAGTCGGAAAAATATCCCTTGTAAATGGTAGAAACATCAACATTGATGATGTCTCCGTCCTGCAGAATTTCCTCCTCATTCGGAATTCCATGGCATACCGCATCGTTGATGGAGGTACACACACTCTTCGGAAATCCTTCATAATTCAGCGGTGCTGCAATTCCGCCGAGTTCTTTTGTCTTTTCTGCGACCAGACGGTCGATGTCTTCCGTACTCATGCCTGCATGAATGTTTTCGGCCACATAATCCAGAACTGCAATATTGACAAGACCGCTTTCACGAATCCCATCGATCTGATCAGGTCTTTTGATAATTTTCTTCGGCGGAATTTTCCATCCCTTTAATTTATAAGAATTGATTTTCTCATCCAGCGCCAGATGGCAGTCTTTGTACTTCTTCCCGCTGCCGCACCAGCAGGGATCATTTCTTCCAATTTTTTTCAGCATAATGTTCTATCCTCTTTCTGAACGCGGAACGACAGATCCGATTTTCTGTCTCCCGCTGAAATTCATATAACTCCTCTACTACTTTACCACACTCCGGCAAAACTGCAAGCAAAAGTTCCCAAATGAATAACTCTCTCAAAAGAGACCATCTGCCGGATTCCGCATGCGGACGGCGCGTGCAGTAAGGTTATCATGCGTGAAAAACTTTTATATCCCGAAATACCGCTTTCCCATCCGATGCATACAGCCCGAAGCATCCGCCCGTCTGATCATACATCCGTGTTCCAAGCGCAATTTTGCCATCCACATAAGCTTCCAGAATCGTACCGTCTGCAATCACATCGACATGAAAGCTTCTTCCCGTTGATGACGGCAGCGGCCGTTCCAGTTCCACCTCATATGGGAACATCTGTCCGCCCCGCTCTGTCATGCGGACTCCGGATTTAAACTCGATCCGGCGGCGGCCAAAATCAATCAGAAGATAATAACCGACCGTAAATGTTTCTTCGACATGCACGGCAATTCCAACGCTCGGACAATCCCCGTCCACTTCGACGTCAAAGGAAAGACGGCTCGTTTCCCCCACCGGATTCAGCAGCAGCGCACCAAAATCGTACGGTGCATCAACCTCTGCCTGGTTCTTTTCCAGCTTCCACTCTCCTGTCAGTGCCTGCATCTGAAGCGTTTCTTCCCATCCCACGGCTTCCAGCACCTGTGGAATCGGCTTCACAAAAAGATCGCCATTCTCATCCTGCCACAGCTCATGCACCACCAGACTGCCGCCCCAGTCCCATGTATTACAGTCTTTTCCGGGATATCCCGGCGGATCAAAATTGTGCTCGTTGACTTCTCTTGTCGGATTCCAGCCGTAAACGTATCGGTGAACGCCATCACTTCCCGTCTTTGCCGCATAAAAAGCACGCGTGTCGAACGTATCAATTTCCGGCGTCTGCCACGGTCCATACGGACTTCTGCTCTTCCGGTACATCGTCTGATAGCGGTCCGCATACGAAGAAAAGACGAGATAATACCAGTCTCCCATCCGGAAAAAGTCAGGGCACTCAAACGCACACTGTGCATTCATCGGAGCATAGAACGGCTCGCAGTAGTCCCAGTGATGCAGATCCTTCGATTTGCACAGACCCACACAGCCTCTCCTCGTCGTTTTTCCTTTTTTCTGCGCCGCAAAAATCATCCACCAGCAGTTTTCCTCCTCACTCCAGAAAACAAACGGATCCCTCCAGTGGATCGGCTCATAGATCACATCATCCGATGCGAAGCGGTCCTCCGGGATTTCCGTCCACACATCCAGATCGGTGCTGACGGCGTGATTCATGTAGTTCTTCTCTGGCAGCTTCTGAAAGGTACAGTAAAACATGTGATACAGGCCATCCACTTTGATCACAGAACCCGTGCCGCCCACAATTTTTGTATCATGCTCCGTATAATGAATATGATCTGTCGTGCTCAGCATCACCCAGCTGTCCTGATGCTGTTCATCCCGGTTCGCACGGTAATTGCGAAGATAAAACGGTTTAAAAACACCATTGTCATAATAGGGGATCACATCACCCAGCACTGCCTTTTCCGGTCGAAAATAAAGACTCATCCGCTCACCCTCCCATCGTTGTCAATTGAATATTTTCAAAGCGCACCTTTCCGTCAGATACAGCAAGACCAAACTTCCGGTCGTGCAAGTCATACGCGCGCACACTGAGAGCCGTTGTTCCGCCCACATAGACTTCCATCACAGACTCATCGATATAAATTTCCATGGAATACGTTTTCCCCGGAATCAGTTCCAGCGGCCGCTCCAGCTCGACATCGTACTGGAACGTCCATCCGCCCTGCTCATGCATACGGATTGCGCTCTTGTACTCCAGACGCTGCCGCTTCGGATCTAAGTAGAAATAGTAGCCTCTCGCAAACTCCTCATCCACCTGCAGTGCCACGGCAAAACGCTCTGTTCCTTCCGAAAACGTGAAATCAAATGCCAGACAGCCCTGATGCGGAACATCGTTTTCACTGAGTGCAGACGCATAAGCATACGGCGTATCAACAACGGCAGATGTTTCACCAATCTCCCACGCGCCGTTCATCGGTGCCCACTTTACGTCATTTTGAATGGTCAGAACCTCTTTCAGCGCCGGATTTGGTCTTACCGCCAGTGTGCCGTCCTCCCGTGCATAAATTTCATGCGGAATCAGCGTACCGCCCCAGTCATATGTTTTGTAATCGTATCCCTCGTGGTTCGGATCCGGGTCGAAATTCCAGGTGTTCTGTGTCCTTGTCGGATTCCAGCCGAACAGATACCGGTGGTTTCCATCCCCGCAGCTTTTTGCCGCGTAGAACGCACGACCGTCAAAGGAATCTGTTTTCGGGCGTTTCCATGGTCCATGGCAGGAACGGCTCATGCGGTAAATGGTCTGGAAACGGTCTGTGAACTGCGAAAAGATCAGATACCACCAGCCGTTTTCGTAAAACATATCCGGGCATTCGTATGCCGACATGCTCGCATGTGGTGCATACAGCGGCTCACAGCACTCCCAGTGGTGAAGATCGGCAGATTTACATAAGCCCACACAGCCGCGGCGGCCTGTTTTTCCCTGGCTCTGCGCGCACAGCAGCATCCACCAGCAGTTTTCTTCCTCATTCCAGAACACGTATGGATCGCGCCAGTCGGTCGGCAGATAGATCGTTTCGTCCGGTCCGAATGTTTCTTCTTCGTGTTTCGTCCAACTGTCCAGATCACTGCTCGTCGCGTGGCAGACGTACTGCCGCTGCGGATTCTGTTCAAAGACGCAGTAATATAAATGGTAAATCCCATCTGCCTTGATGACAGATCCCGTTCCTCCCAGAATCCCAATCGCCGTCTCCGGCCCGTAATGCACCATATCTTTTGTGTTTAGCAGATGCCAGCCGTCTTTCCTGTCGCTGCCGAAATATGGATTCCAGTTTTTCAGATAAAAAAGGTGGAATTTCCCATCTTCATAATAAGGAATCACATCGCCGACACGGGCATGCTGCGGGGTATAAAATAACTGCATATTTTTTTCTTCTCCTTTCCGTTTTTCTGCGGTTTTTCCCGCTTTTTCGTACTCTTTTTCCGATGCTTTTATTATACTTTTTCCCCTGTAAAATTACAATTAAAATCAGGTATATTTGCCCCGATTTCCGGCAATACTTTTTCATGAAACCACCAAAGAAAGTAAGAAAGGAAGATGCACGATGAGTGGAGATGCAGAGCTTTTAAACTTTATTTACCAGAACTCCCAGATGGGTGTCGACACGATCCGGCAGCTCATTGGAGTCGTTGAGGACAAAGACTTAAAAGAACATCTGAAAACCCAGTTTCAGGGCTATGAGGAATTTCATCAGGCGGCAAAGGAGCTGCTGAATGAACACGGCTACGATGAAAAAGGCCTTGGCATAATGGAAAAAGCACGCACGTATTTTATGATAAACCTGCAGACTATGACGGATCCGTCCGTCTCACACATTGCCAGCATGCTGATTACCGGAAGCAGCATGGGCATCGTCGAGGCAATCCAGAAGTACCGCCAGTATGAGGACGCGGATCCCAAAATCCGGGATCTGATGGATAAGCTGCGAAAATTTGAAGAATACAACATGGAAAAGTTAAAAGATTTCTTATGAAAATCATATTCAGCCAAACTACCCGCATCTGCAGATCCTGCGAGTGGCAGCTTCTTTCGGATGCAAAGGAATCGAGAAACGATCCGGTACCGGCACAAAACAGTGCCGCACCGGATTTTGAGTTGTTTTGACCGTTTTACAAACTTTACATACATTTAACACAAAACTGTTTTTAGATGTGTTATCTTCTAAATGTAGGTTTTTTCTCGAGTAAGACCTGCAAAACGTGTATCTATTGTTAAAACCACGAAAAGAAAAAGAAAATTACGTAAAGGGAGAAATTATGGACATTTTTGGAGTGTTATCCTTTGTCGGTGGCCTTGCCATGTTCTTATACGGCATGAGTGCCATGGGCGATGGCCTGACCAAACTTTCCGGCGGTAAACTGGAATACCTGCTGGAAAAGCTGACATCAAAGCGGATTATGGCAGTTCTTTTAGGTGCCGGTGTTACCGCAGTTATCCAGTCCTCTTCTGCAACTACTGTTATGGTTGTCGGATTCGTAAACTCCGGCATCATGAAGCTGAACCAGGCAGTCGGCATCATCATGGGCGCCAATATCGGTACCACCATCACTTCCTGGATCTTAAGTCTTACCGGCATTCAGGGCGACAATGTATTCATTAAAATGCTGAACCCGTCGTCCTTTTCCCCCATTCTTGCAATCATCGGCGTTTTTATGCTGATGCTGGCAAAGAGCGATAAAAAGAAAAATGTCGGTACCCTGTTAACCGGTTTTTCCATTCTGATGTTTGGTATGCACACCATGAGCAGCGCTGTATCACCGCTCGCAGATGTACCGGAATTCACGGGACTTCTCGTAAAATTCTCAATTCCGGTGCTCGGTGTTCTTGCCGGAACCATTCTGACCGCCGTGATCCAGAGTTCCTCTGCTTCTGTCGGTATTCTCCAGGCACTCTGCGCAACCGGTTCCGTCAGCTACGCCGTAGCGATCCCGATCATCATGGGACAGAATATCGGTACATGTATCACCGCATTGCTCTCCTCCATCGGTACAAGCCGCAATGCACGCCGTACCGCAATGGTTCACCTTTATTTTAACATTATCGGTACTGTTCTTTTCCTGGTTCTCTTCTATGGAATCAATGCCTTTGTACATTTTCCATTCCTGGAAACCTCGGCAAATGCAGCCGGCATCGCAATCGTTCACTCCGGCTTCAATATTTTCGCAACACTGATCCTGTTCCCGTTTGCAGACGGACTGGTCAAACTTGCGAAACTGACCATTCCGGACGGACCGGAAGAAAAAGCAGACGAAGCGGTTCAGATGCTCGATACCCGTTTCCTCGACAGCCCGGCTTTTGCTCTGCAGCAGTGTAAAGTTGCAGCCGCAAAAATGGCAGAACTGACCGAAACCGGTCTTGTTACTTCTGTTGACCTGATGGCCTCCTACAACGAGGCGGATGCGGAAAATGTAGATATTCTTGAGAAAAAGGTGGATCATTTTGAAGATGCCCTCGGCACATATCTGGTGAAGCTTTCCAGCGAAAAGCTTTCCCCGAAGGACAGCCAGACACTTTCCATGATTCTGCACTGCATCGGCGATTTCGAACGAATTTCCGATCACACCGTCAACATCATGAAAGCTGCAAGAGAGATGCATGACAAGAACCTGCAGTTCTCTTCTGACGGAGCCGCAGAGCTTGCTGTTTATGGAAAAGCAGTCAAAGATATTGTCAGCCTGACCTTCTCCGTTTTCAACAATGAGGATGTAAAAAAAGCAAATGAAGTGGAACCACTCGAGCAGGTGATTGACAGCCTGAATTCCAGCCTGAAGAACCACCACATCGAACGGCTCCAGAGTGGAAAATGCACGATCGAGCTTGGTTTTATCCTTTCCGATGTGATGACCGACTTCGAACGGATTTCCGACCACTGCTCCAACATTGCCGTCTGCGTCAGCCAGATCCACAGCGGATCCTTTGATACACATGAGTATCTGCATGCATTAAAGAAAGAAGAAGAATTTGAGACAGAATATAAAGAGCTGAAAAAACAGTATCAGCTGCCAACGCTGAAAGCCTAAAAACAGACTGTACTGTAACCATAAGCTGTACAACCGGGAATTTTTATGGTAAGAATCTTCCCTTCCTTAGGCTATCACTGTTTTGTTTTATTACCATATCACAGATGCATTACTCAATCTACTATTTTTCTCTGAATTTTTCCAAAAAATACCGACTGCCCATCAATATTGATATATTCTACATTGGCAGTCGGTATTTCTATTTCATTCTATTCTTTTCTTTATACAACCTGATCCTTCGCAATAAATACCGGGAAGGAATCGGTTCCTTTGAGCTGTTTTCCTTCAGATACCGTAACGTATTTATCAGAAACAACGTACTCAATCTCAGCGCCTGCTTCAATCACAGTATCCTGCATCAGAATGCAGTTCTTTACTTTTGCTCCCTTGGCTACCTTGACACCACGGAACAAAATGCTGTTTTCGATTTCGCCTTCGATCACACAGCCGTCTGCTACCATCACGTTTTTCGCTTTTGATCCGTTGATATAACGGGTCGGATTGTCGTCGCGGACTTTGGTATAGATCGGGTTGCCGGAGAAGAGACTATCCAGATTCTCATCTTTTAAGAGCTTCATGTTCTCATCAAAATAGCTCTTCATATCGTCGATTCTTGCCTGATAACCGGTAAACTCATATCCCTGAATGTTCAGTTTCTCCGTTTGCGGTGCCAGAACATCACGCTCAAAGAATTTATTTCCAAGGACAAAGCCTTTTTTGATTTCGTCGATCAGAAGCTGACGCTCCATCACGTAGATATTCATCGATACATTCTGTACTCCGTTTTCCTCTGAGTTTACAAAAATCTTGCTGATCTTCTGTCCTGCCATGGAGAAGGTGTAGTGCAGATAATTGGTTTTCTCGTAAGAGCTTCTGACGCCTTCCGGAATCGGCTGCTTGGTATAAGCTGCAGTAACATCTGCGCCGCTTTCGATATGCTGATTCAGCATCTCTTTGAAATCAAAATTGCAGGCAATGTTGGTATCTGCCATAACAACGTATTTTTCTTTCTGCCATTTCAGGAAATCGAGAACATTTGCCAGTGCTTCCACTCTTCCGGAGTACACCTGAATTTTCTTCTCGGAATAAGGCGGAACAATGTTTAAGCCGCCTTTTTTTCTGGCAAGATCCCACTCACGTCCGGAGCCGAGATGATCCATCAGCGAATGGTAATTTTTGCGGACGATAATGGATACATTTCCGATTCCGCAGTTTACCATGCTGGATAAAATAAAGTCCACCATGCGGTAACGGCTGGCAAAAGGAATGGAGGCCATCAGACGCTCGTTTACCAGATCCGGTACCTGCTCATCATAGCTGTTTGGGAAAATGATGCCCAGTGCATCTGCATTTGCGTTTACCATTCTTCTTCACCATCCTTTACATTTGCATTTACCATTGCATTTGGTCCTACTTTGGCACGCTCACCGATATGGATTCCGGATCCGATGGTGGCAACACCTTTTTCACCGTCATGCGGCATTTCTCCTACCACGGCATTCTGGCCAATCACAACGTTTTCCGCAACAATACAGTGTTTCACGACTGCTCCGGATTCGATCACGGTTCCTCCCATGATAACGGCATCTTCTACTTCTGCGCCCTCTGCGATTTTTACGCCGGAGAACAGAATCGAATGTTTGACATGACCTGCAATACGGCAGCCATCGGTGATCATACAGTTTTCCACAACAGCGGTTTCGGTGATCTTATGGCCTGTTTTTCCGCTGTTTCGGCTGTAAATCTTCCAGTTATTGTCAAACAGGTTGATTCCGCTGTGTTCCGGATCGAGGATTTCCATGTTTGCCTCCCACAAGGAGGAGATGGTTCCTACATCTTTCCAGTATCCGCTGAAGTGATAAGCGTACATATTGCGTCCGTCTTTTAAAAGATTCGGGATGATGTTGTTTCCGAAATCATTCGAAGAATTCGGGTCTGCCTCGTCCTCAATCAGATATTTTTTCAGGATATCCCAGTTAAAAATGTAGATACCCATGGATGCCAGATTGGATTTCGGCTGTTTTGGTTTTTCCTGAAACTCGGTGATTTTGTCATTTTCATCTGCCACCATAAGTCCGAAACGGGATGCTTCCTCCCACGGTACTTCCATAACCGCAACGCTGAACTCTGCCCCCTTTTCCTTATGGAAGCGGAGGAAATCGCTGTAGTCCTGTTTGCAGATCTGGTCTCCGGAAAGGATGATGACGTACTCCGGATCGTAGCTCTCGATGAATGGAATATTCTGGTAGATGGCATTTGCAGTTCCTTTATACCAGTCAGAACCTGAGGCTTTCTGATAAGGAGGCAGCACGTGAACACCTCCATGGAGGCGGTCCAGATCCCACGGCTGGCCGTTTCCTATGTACTCATTTAACACCATTGGCTGATACTGTGTCAGAATACCTACGGTATCAATTCCGGAATTTACGCAGTTAGAAAGTGGGAAATCGATGATTCTATATTTTCCGCCAAATGGAACTGCCGGTTTTGCAAGCTTCTCGGTCAGCGCATAAAGGCGAGATCCCTGACCTCCGGCAAGAAGCATTGCTATCATTTCTTTTGCCATAATCTATCCCCCTGTTTTAATAGATGCATTCATTATAACACACTATTTGCTCTATGGACAATCTTTTTGTGCATTTTTCACTATTTTTTATTTTTTTACCGATTTTATTCTGTATTTTTCTCCAGTTTTACAGTTCTTTCGTGAGCTTTTTACATTTTATGCCACCAAGCTGGGCTTGCAGATTGCGGAAATCGCTTATCTCTTGCAGTCACAGCCTTGCTCCTTTGACCGTACAAAAAGCAGCCCCGCAAAGCCTTATGGTAAAGGTCTGCGGGGCTGCTTCTATGTTTTTTGATTTTTTATGCTTTTGTAACGGTAACTGCCTCTTCGAGATCGAACTGATCACCGTATGGTTTGCAGTCATCATAGGCGAGGGACTGCAGAACAACATTCAGAATGCGGTATGCACAGGTCTGAAGCTGTCCAAGCGGCAGAGTTCCGTCTGCAACAGATGCTACAATTTCCTGACGGTTTCCTTGCTGGCCAGGCATCTGCAGATCGTTTCCTGCAAGAACACACTCTCTTGAAGTGGAATGTCCATATTTCAGGTTATATTTGTAAGCGAACAATCCGCTCATGTCCTCTGAGGTTCCCCAGTCGGTCATGACATAGCCTGCGAAGCCCCACTCATCTCTTGCTGCTGCGGTCAGAAGGTCGTGGCTGTTGGCAGTATGCACACCGTTTACCAGGTTGTAGGAAGACATGATCGTCATCGGCTGTGCTGTCTTGACTGCGATTTCAAAGCCCTTCAGATAGATTTCACGCATTGCGCGCTCGCTGATGTGCTCATTGACGTACATACGGTTATCTTCCTGGTTGTTGGCTGCAAAGTGCTTGATACTGGTTCCGATTCCGGCATGGGACTGGATTCCTCTGGTATCGGCTGCGGCACACATACCTGCCACCAGCGGATCTTCCGAGTAGTACTCGAAATTTCTTCCGCAAAGCGGATTTCTGTGAATATTCATGCCAGGCGCCAGCCATACGGAAATGTGGAATTCTTCCATCTCTTTTCCGACGATATCACCGCATTTCCGGATCAGATCCATGTTCCACGATTGCGCAAGAAGCGCTGCTACCGGGATTGCGGTGCAGTACTGGAAATACTCCGTGCCGCCTTCCGGAACTTCGATTTCATTTTTGTTAAACGCATCTTCCAGAGGATTTCCGGAGGATACCATCTTTCCGTCTGCATCAACGACAAAGTGCGGAATCAGACGAAGACCGGCCGGACCGTCTGCAAGAATCGTATTGTAAATACCTCTGTCCTCAAGAAGAATGGAAGTTGTATCTCCCGCTGCTCCAGGCGCCATATCGGAAGAAGATCCGATAAATCCTTCCTGGCCAAGTCCGTCTGCAGTACCATTGCAGACGGCAGCCATCTCCTCTACGGTCAGCTGCGATACGAGATCTTTTAACGTCGCTTTTCCGCTCTTTACATCTGCCGCTGTCAGCTTCTCTCCCTCATAAGCCGGGAATGCTTCCGGTGTCTCACTGTAGACAACAGTCTCCGTCTTGATGCATTTGCTGCAGATATCGATCTGTTTTGCAGCTGCTTTTTCTTCTGCCTCACCTTCATAGCTGTACGGTGTTACGCCTGCTTTGGAGAGTTCCTGTGGAGCGTCATCTGCCGGGAAGAGATTCTTTCCCTGAACCGTAACAACGGTCTCTTTGAGATTCAGGGCTGCTGCTACTTTCGTTGTTCTGGAGCTGTTGCCGACACGGATGTAATACGTTCCTGCCTCGAGTACCCATGCTGCTTTTTTCTCATCGTAGGAAGCCATAGATCTCGTCGGGAAGGAAATGGTAATCGTCTGGGACTCACCCGGCGAGAGCAGATCGGATTTTCCGAAGCCGCCAAGCTCCTGATACGGTTTCTCAATCGTGCCATCCGGTGCGGAATAGTAAACCTGTACGACTTCTTTTCCGGCGAATGTATCACCAATATTCTTTACGGATGCGGTAACGGTAACGTTCTTGGCATCTGCCTCCACGTCCCTTACTTCCGTCTCAAAATCAGTATAACCTTTGCCATAGCCGAAGCAGTAGTTCGGGGTTACGTTGAAGGTGTCAAAATAACGGTAGCCGACATAAATGCCGTCGCTGTAATACTCATCGTTGGTGTCACCGTTGTTGTGGCTGAAATTTTTTGAGGACGGATAGTCTTCATAGGAAGCAGCCCATGTATCAGTCAGCTTTCCGGATGGGATGCTCTTTCCGAGAACAACGTCTGCAACGATGTTTCCGGTTGCATTTCCGGCCTGTCCTGCAAGAAGAATTGCATTCAGTCCTTTGATTTTCTTTAACTCTGTGGTGTCTACAAGGTTCGCAATATTCAAAATTAAAACTGTTTTCTCATAATGCTCTGCCAGATAGGCAATGTCAGCGAGCTCGTTTTCGCCGAGCAGATAATCGCATGCTCTGTTATAGCGGTCTGCACCTTCACCGGAGTTTCTTGACAGAACATAGATAGCGGTATCGGTGTCCTCTTTTTCGGTAATTACCGGCACGTCAGGCTGTGCAAATACTTCCGAGAACATAACAGCAAAAATCGGAACGTGAAGCTCCTCTGCTTTTTTTGCCAGCTCTGCCTGATATGCAGCCTGCGCATCTGCAAGCACTTTGTCATATTCATCGAGCCATTTACCAGTCAGAATTTCAAAGCCGGCCTCTTTTAAGCCCTGTTCGATCGTAACAACCGTTCTTGTGTTAACGTCTCCGGAACCGGTACCCCCTTTTACCGTGTGGCGGACGCCGTTACCATAAACTGCGACTTTTCCTGCACCTGCAAGCGGCAGGGTTCCGTCGTTTTCAAGAAGTGTCATGCACTCACCGGCCAGTTCACGTACCAGCGCGGAATGTTCTTTTTCTCTTGCAGATACTTCTCCTGTTTTTGATGCATAAAATGTTGCCATAATTCTAATACCTCCCAATAATAAATTCACATATAGCGCTTATATTGTAACGCATTTTTCGTCATTATGCAAAAGTTTTTTCACCTGTTTTCTCATATTTTATTTGTATTTTGTGCATTTTCTCTTATTATCCGACTTTTCTGTCTTTTTTTCGCTCATTGATTTCTTTTTTTATTTTTTTATATTGATGCTTTTATTCTATTAATTTTCTGTAAACGATACGCTTTTTTACCTTTTTTTTCGTCTTCTTTTACAAAATTCGTTGACGCGTTTGATTTTGGCAGTATAATGGAATCAGAGATCAATTTTAGGAGGCCCCCATTATGTTAAAACAACTTTCTATTTTCGCAGAAAATAAAAAAGGCACGATGCAGCAGATCACACAGATTCTGTTTGAAAACGACGTCAATATTTTAGGTTCCGTCAACAACGACAGCGCAGAGTACGGCATTGTCCGCATGGTCGTTTCCGATCCGGATAAAGCAGAGCAGGCGCTTCAGGCTGCCGGTTACATGACACGCCAGACGGATGTACTCGGTGTCGAGGTAGTTGATCAGCCGGGTAACTTAAATTCCCTTCTGAAAACACTGCTTGAGACAAATATCGACATCGACTATATCTATCTCTCTTTCAACCGCGAGTCCGGCTGCCCGATCATGGTGTTTCATGTACCGGATGTATACGAGACAGAAGCAAGCTTAAAGAGCAAGGGATATACCGTTCTCTAGAGCATGTTTGAAAAACACGAAAAAAGACATCTGGCGAAGTGATTTTTCACCCCTGCAGATGTCTTTTTTCTATATCATCTATTCTTTTTCTTCATCCTCAAACAGGTGATCCCGCGTAATGTTTTTTGCCCACAGTCCGCTCTTATACCGTTTCAGAACCCACGGCCATTTTACAAACTCGTCTGTACACAGCAGGAAATAAACCACAAGGACAGGAAGCTTGAAGACAAACGCTGCAATAAATCCAAGCGGCACCGCGTAGCACCACATATCAAT
>ERZ772854.2429-NODE-2429-length-13799-cov-11.662689_pt1 | contig 13799 bp, 10 predicted proteins | sample MGYA00580844_ERZ772854 | MGnify/ENA primary metagenome ERZ772854 (study PRJEB29015, sample SAMEA2737727) | human gut metagenome | biome: human gut; feature: human-associated habitat; material: faeces | place: China | collected 2012 ...
GGGGAATGTTGATGCATACCAAGGTTTTCGGACGTTACAACGGTCCGGAAGAGATCATGCTTGAGACACCGAATTATACGGAAATCAATGTAACGGAGAATTATGCTCCAATCGCAAAAGCGTTGGTAACGGTGAAAGATAGGAATGGACAACCTGTCACCGGAGCAAGAGTGGAGTTTAAAGTATATAACTATGCGGAGTTCTATACAGTGGCTACTAAATATACTGATGCCAGTGGTCAAGTGTCATTAACGGCCGGTAAGGGAGATATGTTGGTATGGGCTTCCGATAAAGGGACATTCGGCTTTTCCAAGCTATCCTTCAGCAAGCAACCGGAATTGACATTGACACTTGATAAGAAGGAAGGAGATATATTTGAAGAGGATATTGATATCGTTCCTCCTGTTGAGAATCCTATTTTACCGGAAGTAACGCCAGAGCAGCGGGCGGAGAATGACCGGAGAATGATGCAGGAGGATTCGATTCGCAATGCTTATGTCGCTACTTTCCCGACTGCGGAACAAGCTGATTCCATTATAGCCTGTTTGAAGGGAAAATCAGGTTCGTTTGTAAGGAAGGCACTGGCTTCTTTCTTAGTGGAATCAAGAGGAAATCATGATGTATTGGTTCGTTTTCTGAATGAGGCAGACCGCCAGGGAAAATTAATGAAAGGAGCGGCTTTGTTGTCTGTGCTTACTAAAAAAGATCTTCGTGATGTACCTTATGAAGTATTGATTGATCATTTATTGAATACGAAAGATGTTCCTAACTATTTATATGATTGTGTTATACCCTCCTTGCGCTGTATGGATGCTTCGGTTGGAGATATTTATGACATACTTGCTCCCCGTATTTCAACGGAGGTATTGACGCCTTATAAATCGTTCTTTCAGTCTAAGTTCTCCGAAACGGAAATAGATACCTTTCGAAATCATCCGCAAGCTTTAGTTGAATGGGTAAACCGTAATATTACGATTGATGAGGAAAATAACTTTCTGCGTATTCCTATTTCTCCGGAAGGGGTTTGGCGTGCGAAGGTGGCGGATTCATTTTCACGGGATATTTTCTTTGTGGCTTTGGCGCGTAGCCTGAATATTGCTGCTGATATGAGAAAGATGGATGGACGCATAAGCTATATGGATCCTGAAAAGGATGAATGGGGGGATAATAGATATGTGGAAGTTGATTTCGATAAACAAGAAGAAGTGGAGGCATCCAGAGGCATTTATCGTTTTTATGAGGACGGTAAGGCAATTGCTCGTGATGATAAGAGAGTAAAGTATTATAATAAGTTTACCATTTCCAGGTTGCGGGAGGGCAGACCAGAATTGATTAGCTGTGACGAAGAACATCCCGAGTTGCGATATATAGGGACATTGGATACCGGATATTACTTGTTGGTTACTGGCACAAGGCTTGCTGATGGAGGTGTGTTGGCGAGAATTTCTTCTTTTGTATTACCTGCACAGAAAGACGAATTCAAACCTGTAGCGACCAAAGTACCTTATCATTTGCGTGAATCCGGAGAAAAAGTGGCTGTTATCGGTAATTTCAATTCCGAATCGCTTTTTGCACCGGTGGAGGGAATAGGAGAGAAAGTGATATCTTTGTCAAAACAGAGTATTCTGCAAACCTGTGGGCGTGGCTATTTTGTAGTAGCTGTTCTTGGGGTAGGGCAGGAGCCTACCAATCATGCACTAAGAGATATAGCCGCTTTGGGCAATGACTTCGAACAATGGGGGCGTAAGATGGTCTTTCTTTTCCCTTCGGAAGAACAATACAAAAAATTTAATGCCGACGAATTCAAAGGACTACCGTCTACCATCACTTACGGTATTGATACTGATGATAGCATTCGGAAAGAAATTGTGCAAGCGATGAATTTGAATAACTCCATTCTGCCAGTGTTTATTATTGCAGATACATTTAATAGGGTAGTCTTTGTTTCTCAAGGATATACAATAGGTTTAGGTGAGCAATTGATGAAAGTTGTACATGGCTTGTAGGAAAGAATCTATATGAATAATCGTTAATTCTTGTCCTTAATGCGTTTTTTCGGAAAAGAATGATTACGTTTGCAGCAAATTATGGCTAAATATATTTTTTGCATATTAGCATGCGCATTTCTGGTATTGGGATTTAGTAATGTTTCCGATAAAGAATTGCAGGGATTTCAGAAAGAAACAGGAATCTCGGCTAATGATATGCAATATAAAGCAGAGTCATGTTGCTGCATTTCTTCTGCCGGCTTTGACAAGTCGGGCAAAGATTCTCGTTCACAGTTTGTTGACGAAACATCCAATTGTAAAGTTAGTGACTGCATTTTTGACAATATCTCTTTTCCGAGAAGCATTGTTCCTTTCAAGAACCTGAAGTTCAATACCAATACTGTGATTATACAGATATTGAGCTCTCTGAATGTTCTGCTTCCGGAGAATCGTTTGGGTCATACCGACCTTGATGTTAATTACACTAAATATTCGTGTAAGTATTACGTTTACACATTGGCGCATATTCTTATTTAGACTCTACTCTTGTCTTTGGGTAGGGTGAGGTGTGCCTGTTATTCTGATCCCCTCTGCCACTTTTTCCTTTATTTTATTTATTATCTATTTTATTCATGTCAACATGGAAAACAAAGAATGTATTTCCTGTGACTTGGAACAAAAGACGGGTATTAATGTGTCTTATTGCTACCAGTGTGGTAAGTGTACGGCCGGATGTGTGCTGTCAGAGGAGATGGATTATGCTCCCAGCTATATTCTCCGGTTGTTGCAGACAAAAAATGCTCAAAATGACCGTCGTGTGTTAAGTTCCAATGCCATCTGGATTTGCTTGAATTGCGAAAACTGTATTGCGAGGTGCCCTAAAGAGATCAACATTCCCAAAGTGATGGACTATCTGCGTGAGAGATCCCGTAAAGAAAGATGCATCCATAAAGAATCACGTCCTGTCGTAGCTTTTCACTCCGCTTTTCTCGAATCAGTGAAAAGAACGGGAAGGCTCTACGAAGTCGGATTAGTTGCAGGGTTTAAAGCCCGTACCTTACGTTTGACACAGGATTTGAATGTGGCTCCTGTTATGTTCGTCAAAGGGAAGCTCAACCTTTTTCCGGAACGGGTAAAAGATGAGAATAAGATCAAAAAGATATTTGCACAAACCATTGAAAAGACTCAAAAGTAGCTATGAAAATCGGTTTCTATCCGGGATGTTCGCTAAACGGAACTTCTCGTGAATACAATGAATCAGTCAAAGCACTGGCACAGGTGATGGGACTCGAACTGATCGAGTTGAAAGACTGGAATTGTTGCGGCGCAACGGCAGCTCACTCCATGAGTAAACAACTGTCTCTGGCCTTACCTACCCGTGTGTTGGCTTTGGCAGAACAACAGGGATTTCAAGAAATCGTTGTCCCCTGCGCTTCCTGTTACAATCGTTTGAGTGTTGCTCAATATGAATTATTGAACAATGAAGTATTGAAGGATGAAATACTGACTACAGTTGGAATGCGCTACCTCGGTAATGTGAAAATATTGAATGTCATCCAGATGATAGAGAAATATATGTTGGATGCATTAAAAGAGAAGATAGTACGTCCTTTTGCTCATCAAGTGGCTTGTTACTATGGCTGCTTGCTGGTGCGTCCCCATAAAATATTAAACTTCGACCGTCTGGAAGATCCGCAAAGCATGGACAAAATCATGTCTCTGATTGGTGCCACTCCTATTGACTGGGCTTTCAAAACAGAGTGCTGTGGTGCGGGCTTGTCCGTTTCTCGCACAGACCTTGTAGGACGTCTCTCGGGAAATATACTGAAAGATGCTGACGACCGGGGAGCGGAAGCTGTGATTGTGGCTTGTCCGATGTGTCATTCTAATTTGGATATGCGTCGCCCTGCTATTAACCACTATCTGGCAAAAACTGTTACCATACCGGTTCTTTATATCACACAGGCTATCGGACTGGCTGTCGGACTGACTCCCAAGGAATTGGGACTGGGACGTCATTTTGTAGCTGTAAATTTGAAGGAGGCGGAAGTATGTCTAAAATAGGAGTTTTTATCTGCCATTGCGGTGAAAATATCAGTGCAACTGTCGACTGCGAAAAAGTGGCCGAGGCGGCAAAAGAAATGGAAGGCGTTGCCTATGCCATTGATTATAAATATATGTGTTCCGATCCGGGACAGACATTGATTAAGAACGCCATTAAAGAATATGGATTGGATGGCGTTGTCGTTGCTGCCTGTTCTCCGCGAATGCATGAACCTACCTTTCGGAGAGCATGTGCGGAAGCCGGATTGAATTCTTATCTGTGCGAGATAGCTAATATTCGTGAGCATTGCTCCTGGGTACATGAGAAAGGGGAGGCAACTACCCGTAAGGCTGTTGATATTGTCAAAAGTCTGGTTGAAAAGGTAAAGCGGAATCATCCTTTGGTTCCCATTCAGGTTCCTATCACCAAAAAAGCACTGGTGATTGGAGGAGGAATTGCCGGAATTCAGGCAAGTCTGGACATCGCCAATTGCGGACATCAGGTCATTCTGGTAGAGAAAGAACCGTCCATCGGCGGACACATGTCACAGCTTTCGGAAACTTTTCCTACATTAGACTGTTCGCAGTGTATTCTTACTCCCCGAATGGTGGAAGTAGCGCAGCATCCGAATATCACTCTTTATACGTATGCCGAACTGGAGCATGTGGAAGGATTTATCGGTAATTTTAAAGCCAGTATACGCCTGAAAGCGAAGAGCATTGATGAGAAATTATGTACCGGTTGCGGACTTTGTACGACTAAATGTCCCAACAAAAAGATACCGAGCGAATTTAATGCCGGTTTGGGAATGCGTACAGCTATTTATGTTCCTTTTCCGCAAGCAGTGCCCAATAAACCGGTGATTGATAAAGAACATTGTACCCATTATCGCAATGGTAAATGCGGAGTCTGTGAAAAGCTATGTCCTACGGGGGCTATCCGTTTCGGACAAGAGGACCGTATTATCACCGAAGAAGTCGGAGCGATTGTAGTAACTACAGGATTCAATGTGTTGAATACAGACTTTTTTCCCGAATATGGATATGGGAAATATAAAGATGTCATTACCGGATTGCAGTTTGAGCGTCTGGCATCGGCTTCCGGTCCTACATTCGGAGAGATTCGCCGTCCGTCTGACGGACAGATTCCTCAAAAGATTGTATTTGTAGCCTGTGCCGGTTCCCGTGATCCGGCCAAAGGAATTCCTTATTGCTCTAAGATATGCTGTATGTACACAGCCAAACATGCGATGCTTTATCAGCACAAGGTGCATGGTGGCGAATCGTACGTGTTCTACATGGATATTCGTGCCGGAGGAAAGAATTATGAAGAATTTGTGCGCCGTGCCATTGAAGAGGATGGAGTGAATTACGTCCGTGGTCGCGTCGCCCGTATATATGAGAAGAACGGTAAATTGATTGTTAAAGGAGTAGACACCCTGTTGGGAGCATCACCTGTCGAGATAGAAGCTGACATGGTAGTGCTTGCTACAGCGGGAGTTGCCAACAAGGGAGCGGAAGAACTGGCGCAGAAGATGCACATTTCTTATGACCCTTATCAGTTCTTTGCCGAATCTCACCCCAAACTGAAACCGGTGGAAACGAATACAGCCGGAATCTATCTGGCAGGAGCCTGTCAGGCGCCGAAAGATATTCCCGAAACAGTGGGAATGGCTTCGGGAGCCGCTGTGAAAGTAGCAGGATTGTTTTCACAGGCAAATCTGGTTCGTGAGCCGTTGATAGCCGTTGTCAATCGTACTGCCCCTCCGTTATTCAGCACTTGTGTTGGGTGTTTCATGTGTCAGACAGCTTGTCCTTATCAGGCCATCGAACGTGAAGAGATAAAAGACAGAAACGGAAATGTGATAAAGACAGTCGCAAAAGTAAACCCCGGACTTTGTCAGGGTTGTGGTACTTGTGTTGCTTTCTGCCGTTCCAAATCTATTGATATACAAGGATATTCCAATGAACAGGTCTATGCCGAAGTGATGGCATTGCTGAACCATTAAAAAGAGAGTAAGCTATGAACGAAAATAAGATCGAGAATAATCAGGAATTTGAACCGCGCATTGTAGCTTTTGTCTGTAATTGGTGCACGTATGCCGGGGCAGACCTGACAGGTACGAGCAGGTTGAAGTATGCGACTAATGTAGAAATTGTCCGCTTCCCCTGCACAGGAAGAATTGACTTTATGTTACTGTTGAAAGCCTTTGCCGGAGGTGCTGATGGAATTATCGTTTCGGGTTGTCATCCGAATGACTGTCATTATACATCCGGAAACTTCCACGCACGTCGTCGTTGGATTGTATTCCGCGGACTGCTCGACTTCCTGGGAATTGATGTACGTCGTATCCGTTATTCATGGGTGTCGGCGGCAGAGGGGGCCAAGTGGGCTGATCTGGTGAATGAGACAGTTGCCGGAATCCGTGAACTGGGACCTTATCTGGAGTATCAGAAAGCTTCGGACTATTTGGAAAAGGAGGCTATCTATGAGTAAACTGACAGAAAAAGCAGTTGCTTTGTTACAAGAAGGAGAGGTGAATCTTGTGATAGGCTATGAAGAAGGAAACCACGGAACACGTCCTCTCTTTTGCCGGCAGGCTGAAAATGCCGACAGACTGATACTGGACGACCGTTGCACGAATAATATCGCAGTTTATCTGACAAAACGGGAATTAACAGGAACAGGCAAAGTGGCTATAACAGCTACAGTACCGGCATTACGGACGGTTGTTCAATTGGCATTCGAAAACCAGTTGAAAGAAGATAATCTTCTGGTATTGACCGTTGACGGACATGGAGAAGTTATCCAGTTTAAAGGATTCGATGAAATAAAAACATATCTGGCAGATTTTCCCTTGACTATTAGTGAGGAAAATCTCCAACTGATTGATCGTCTGAAAAAGATGAGTCGTGAAGAGCGGTGGAAATATTGGATGGAGGAAATGTCGAAATGCATCAAATGCTATGCTTGCCGGGCTGCCTGTCCGTTGTGTTATTGCAGCCGGTGTATTGTGGAGGTCAATTGTCCGCAGTGGGTACAACCCTGGTCTGCTCCGCTGACAAATATGGAGTGGCAGATTAACCGCGTGATGCACATGGCAGGACGCTGTATCGGTTGTGGCGCTTGTAAGCAAGCCTGTCCGGTGGGTATTCCTCTTCATTTGATGACGCAAAGTATGATGGAAGACATTCAGGGCGAGTTCGGGGTTGCTCCCGGTGCTATCAATCCTGCGGGAAATGTACTTTCTACCTTCAAGGCAGAAGATAAAGAGAACTTTATACATTAAAAGAAAGTAATGGAAAATCTACATATCAGTAAAAGCAGTCTGCAAGAATGGTTTCACCAGATGGTGAAAAAGGAAATGCATATTTTTGCTCCTGTGCGTTCAGGAGATAAAGTAGACTTCAAAAGAGTGACTTCTTACGATGAGGTAGCGACGGACTATGTGCAGACTACCCAGTCGGCTAAACGCTTTGCGTTCCCGAAAACAGAAGTTCTGTTCTCTTATCAGAAAGACGGGAAAGAAGCTACTTTGCAGGAAGCGGATATTCATGCCATTCCCGAAACGATTCTCTGGAAAATCCGTCCTTGTGATGCAGCAGGGTTTGCACCCCTTTCCGGCATTTTTAATTGGGATTATAAAGATAAACTATACAATGCCCGACGGGAGAAAATGACATTAATCAGCTTCAGTTGTGCACAATGCGATGAATCATGTTTCTGTACTTCCGTTCACGGGGGGCCCGGTAATACTGCCGGCAGTGATATTCAGATTACGGAGTTGCCGGATCAGAGTGCATTGGTGGAAGTCTTGACAGCAAAAGGCAAAGCATTGGTTAAATTCTTTGTGAAAGAATATACACCTGCCGAAGAAATTGATAAGGAACAATATCTGGCATCCGTTCCCACCCGTTTCAATGTTGATAATGTACGTGAGAAGTTGGCGGGAGCATTCGACAGTCCTGTTTGGAAACAACAGTCCGAACGCTGTTTGGGATGTGGCGCATGCGCTTATGTTTGTCCAACCTGTGCCTGTTTTGATATTCAGGAAGATGCCAAAGGTTCGTCCGGTCATCGTGTCCGTTGTTGGGATTCTTGCGGCTTTTCGCTGTTTACCCTCCATACGTCCGGACATAATCCGCGCCCGACACAAAGCACCCGTTGGCGTCAGCGCATTTTGCATAAGTTCTCCTATATGCCTGAACGGATACAGGAAACTGGTTGTACCGGATGCGGGCGTTGTTCGCGTGCCTGCCCGGTAGATATGAATATACTTGAACACTTAATATCGATATCAAGCCATGAATGAGCAGTCGAATATATATCTTCCGCACCTGATGGTGATTGAGAAGATAACCCATGAAGCTCCGGGAGTCAAGACTTTCCGGTTAAGATTTAAAGACGAGAAGGAAGGAGAAGCTTTTCACTTCAAAGCCGGACAGTTCGGTGAATACTCTGCGTTTGGTGAAGGAGAGTCAACTTTCTGTATTGCTTCGTCGCCTACTCGTAAAGGATATATCGAGTGTACATTTCGCCAGGCAGGACGGGTGACTACCGGACTTGCCAAACTGGAAGAAGGAGCTACCGTCGGTTTTCGCGGACCTTTCGGAAACACATTTCCGTTGGACGAGTGGAAAGGAAAGAATCTGTTGTTCGTTGCAGGTGGTATAGCACTTCCGCCGATGCGTTGCGTCATCTGGAATGCATTGGACAGGCGGGAAGATTTTAAAGATATAACGATTGTTTACGGAGCCAAGTCTGTTAACGACTTGGTATATAAAGAAGAACTGAAAGAATGGGAAAACCGTCCGGATGTCAATCTGATAACTACGGTTGATCCTGGGGGCGAGACTCCCGACTGGACAGGAAAGGTCGGTTTTGTACCTTCAGTGCTTGAGGCTGCTGCACCTGCCAGTGCAGATTCCGTGGCAATAGTTTGCGGACCTCCGGTGATGATAAAGTTCACTTTTCCTGTATTGGAGAAGTTAGGCTTTGCCGATGAGAATATTTATACTACCTTGGAGAACCGGATGAAATGTGGTGTTGGAAAATGTGGACGGTGTAATGTCGGGAAGTTGTATGTCTGCAAAGACGGTCCTGTATTTACCAAAGCCCAGTTGAATGATATACCTCCTGAATACTAATGATAAGGTATTTAAGGACTAAAATATTGTGTTTTCCGTTGTGAAACGGGAGTTACGTCGTGTAAAAGCAAGGATATATACCGAAGTGATTTCAGGCAAATAATATCCGCCGATTGTTTTTATATGGTGATGAGGAATGCCCAGTGGGATTAACTTTCATGTGTGTCTAAATTTTATAATGGTTTCACCATTGGGCGCCTCTTCTTTATTTTGAATATGATTGTACAACCTAATTTTTATATTGCTATGATTCATTTATTACTGTCTACTCTTGCGATGATGGGGCTTACTTTCCTCATCGGTTTTTTTGTCGCTGCGGTCATTAAGTTGATTGCTTATGCGGCTGATTCATTTGACTTTTATAGTTCCCACCGTTTGGAACTACTCCGGTTACGACGCTGGCGGCAGCATCGGCAGAAGGTGGAAAGATTAGTCCGGCAGATACCTATTGCAGATGAAGATGCTTTAGGTGATTCTCGTGAAGACTACAGTAGGGGGATTGACAGAAACTTTACTGGCTACTCCGGCTATTATCATGGAGTGAGTCCGGGAGCTTCAGAAAATAATCTGGTGAATTATTATTATTCGCAGGATACCCGTGAATTCTTTCTGCGGGAAGAAGAGCAGGCGCATGTCAATAAGAAGAACTCAAAGAAACTTACTAACAACAAACAATAAAAGGAAACTAATTTATGGAAAATATAGATTTTGCTACCTTATTTCAAGGTATTGGTACAATGATGGCAAGCGGATGGGTACTTGCTTCTGCAAGAGTTTTTCTGGCACTGCTCGGTCTGTTACTAATCTATTTAGGTTGGAAAGGTATCCTCGAACCTATGGTGATGATCCCTATGGGACTGGGAATGGTAGCTATCAACTGCGGAACACTGATTATGCCCGACGGCACACTGGGTAACCTCTTTCTTGATCCAATGCTTTCAGATACGGATCAATTAATGAATACCATGCAGATAGATTTCCTGCAACCTGTTTACACTCTGACGTTTAGTAATGGACTCATAGCTTGCTTTGTCTTTATGGGTATCGGGACGCTTTTGGATGTCGGATTCCTGCTTCAGAAACCATTTGCAAGTATATTCCTTGCTCTGTGTGCAGAATTGGGCACTTTCCTGACAGTTCCTATTGCTTCCGCTCTCGGCCTGACTCTCAAAGAAAGTGCATCAGTGGCTATGGTAGGTGGAGCAGACGGACCGATGGTATTGTTTACTTCACTGGCATTGGCAAAGCATTTGTTTGTGCCTATTACGGTGGTTGCCTATCTTTATTTAGGATTGACGTATGGAGGCTATCCTTACCTTGTGAAACTGTTGGTTCCCAAACGTTTCCGTTCTATTAAGATGGTGACAAAGAAGGCTCCGAAGAATTACGATGCCAAAGTGAAACTGGCTTTCTCTGCTGTTCTTTGTGCTATTCTCTGTTTCTTATTCCCGGTAGCTTCTCCTTTGTTCTTCTCTTTGTTCCTGGGGGTTGCTGTTCGTGAGTCGGGTATGAAACACATTTATGATTTTGTGAGCGGTCCGCTGCTTTATGGATCGACTTTTATGTTGGGCGTGTTGCTGGGTGTACTTTGTGATGCACATCTGCTGCTCGATCCGAAGATATTGAAACTATTAGTATTAGGCATTGTAGCATTATTACTTTCCGGTATCGGAGGAATAATCGGAGGATATATCATGTATATTATTAAACGGGGTAATTACAATCCGGTCATCGGTATTGCGGCTGTTAGCTGTGTGCCGACTACCGCAAAGGTTGCACAAAAGATTGTAAGCAAAGATAATCCGGACTCATTCGTCTTGGGAGATGCCTTGGGAGCTAATATCTCGGGAGTAATTACTTCGGCTATTATTACAGGTATTTATATTACGGTGATTCCTTATTTATAAATAAAGGTATAGCGGTTTTTCTTGATACCGCTGGTGGTAATGCAAAATAGAAATGGTGAACAAAAGGCTTAAAGCTGTATGTTCACCATTTCTTAGTATATAGTAGAGAGGCGATAACTTACATTCCTTTATATAAAGCCTCCACTGTTTCTTTGACTCTTCGCACGGAAGTCACATTTCGTTCGTACTCGTTGATATGTACTGTTCCTCCCATTGAGACAACTTCATTTCTGAATTTCATTTCACTTTGAATACTTTCGCGTGCCGAGAAATGAAACTCATTGATTCCGGTTTCTGCCGCAATCCGCGCAATATTATTTTCATTTACTCCACAGTCGGCAAGTAACGTAATTCTTCCCGCAGCCAATCCTTGCAATTCTTTTAAAAGACCGATACCTTGTTCAGCCGTAGGTTGCTGCCCGGAAGTCAGAATACGGTTGCATCCCAGCTCTATGATCTCCTCCAGTGCCTTTTGAGGATTACGACATACGTCAAATGCCCGGTGGAAGGTGACTGACAGCCCTTTAGAGGCTTCCATTAGGATCTGCATTGATGTCAAGTCTACTTCGCCGTCTGCTGTCAGGCAACCGAATACGACTCCGTCTGCCCCCAATCTCCGTGCGATTTCGATGTCTTTCAGCATTGTTCTGATTTCTATATCCGAATAAAGAAAATCTCCTCCACGTGGCCGGATAATAACATGCAGGCGGGTATGAGTCAGTACTTCTCTTGCAATGGCTATTTCACCATAGGAAGGGGTTGTCCCGCCTTCCGGTATTCCGGCACATAATTCCACGCGGTTGGCACCACCTTCCTGTGCAGCCAGGCAGCTTTCCACTGAATTCGTACAAATCTCAATTTGATACTTTTCCATAGTCGTATACTAAAAAAGGGCGAATTTCTTCGCCCTTATATGAATCTTCTTTTGAATGGTTTCTTTATTTAGCGAAACTAACCGCACGTGTTTCACGAATGACGGTAATCTTCACTTGTCCCGGATAAGTCATTTCATCCTGAATCTTCTTAGCGATTTCGCCTGACAGGCTTTCTGTCTGCTTGTCGTCAATCTTATCCGCACCAACGATAACACGGAGTTCGCGCCCTGCCTGGATAGCATAAGTCTTTGTTACACCCGGATAAGCCATAGCCAGTTGTTCGAGATCGTTCAGACGCTTGATGTAAGCCTCTACGATTTCGCGGCGTGCACCCGGGCGTGCACCGGAGATGGCGTCACATACCTGTACGATAGGAGCCAGCAAACTGGTCATTTCCGTTTCGTCGTGGTGAGCACCGATAGCGTTGCAAATATCCGGTTTTTCTTTGTACTTCTCGGCAAGTTTCATACCCAGCAATGCGTGCGGCAATTCCGGTTCCTCATCAGGCACTTTACCGATATCATGCAGCAAACCTGCACGTTTCGCTTTCTTCGGGTTCAATCCCAGTTCAGATGCCATCACAGCACAAAGATTGGCTGTTTCACGTGCATGCTGCAACAAGTTCTGACCATAAGAAGAACGATATTTCATCTTACCGATAATACGGATCAGTTCAGGATGCAAACCATGGATACCGAGGTCAATCGTAGTACGTTTACCGGTTTCGATGATTTCTTCTTCCACTTGCTTGCGTACTTTAGATACAACTTCTTCGATACGTGCCGGGTGGATACGTCCGTCAGTCACCAACTGATGCAGTGCCAGGCGGGCTATTTCACGACGTACAGGGTCGAAAGCTGATAATACGATAGCCTCCGGCGTATCATCTACTACAATTTCCACGCCTGTTGCGGCTTCAAGTGCACGGATATTGCGGCCTTCGCGACCGATAATGCGTCCCTTGATTTCGTCTGATTCAATGTGGAATACGGTCACTGAATTTTCTATGGCAGTTTCCGTAGCTACACGCTGTATGGATTGTATTACGATACGTTTTGCTTCTTTGCTGGCAGTCAGCTTGGCATCGTCCATGATGTCGTTGATGAAGGATTGGGCCTGCGTCTTGGCCTCTTCTTTCAAAGACTCGATCATACGTTCTTTGGCTTCGTCGGCCGAGAGACCGGAAATGGTTTCCAGTTTTTCGATTTCCTGCTGTTGCAGTTTATCCAGTTCGTCTTTCTTCTTGTCGATAATAACCAGCTGGGCTTCCAGGTTTTCTTTCACCGCTTCAGCTTCTGATTTCTTACGCTGTATCTCTTCTTGGCGTTGGTTCAGCACCAACTCACGTTGTTTCAACTTGTTCTCCGCTTGCTGAATTTTCTGGTTGCGGATCGCTACTTCTTTCTCCAAGTCTGCTTTTTTGTTCAGGAACTTCTCCTTTACTTCGAGCAACTTATTCTTTTTAATCACTTCCGCTTCAGCCTCGGCTTCTTTCAGAATGTTGTCATATTTGGACTTCAAACCGTGCTTGAAGAACATGTACGACAGAAATCCACCGATAATGAAACAGGCAATGGATACTAGTATTGTTACTGTCATTTCAATTTGTTTTAAGTATATAAATAAAAAACGCACTGCAGGAAAGCTACCCTCATTCTTTTTTAAGAGGGACACTTTCACACAGTGCGTGGATTTTCTAATTCTTTTGCTGGCTCTGGTGTTCTGAGGAAAAGCTTCCAGACGTTTACAGTCCTTTGAAGTATGTTTCCAACACCTCTGTCAGTTCTTCTATCTTGTCGGCATACGGACGAGTATCGTTTCGGTTTTTCATTTTCAGG
>ERZ772854.2436-NODE-2436-length-13777-cov-4.245372_pt1 | contig 13777 bp, 16 predicted proteins | sample MGYA00580844_ERZ772854 | MGnify/ENA primary metagenome ERZ772854 (study PRJEB29015, sample SAMEA2737727) | human gut metagenome | biome: human gut; feature: human-associated habitat; material: faeces | place: China | collected 2012 ...
TGCAATTCATCTCCCACCTGTAGAGGAAGGAGAATTCTTGCTATAATTTGTTAAATGATTTTTCACATCGTCATCCGTCGGCTTCCACAATTTTCTTTCTTTATAATGTTTCCTGCACAAAGCCACATAACTCTCATTGGAACCAAGCATAATCTGTGCACCTTCCCGGACAATCTTCCCATCTGCATATCTGGTATTACACTGTGTCCGTTTGCCACACCAACAGACCGTCGGAACTTTTTCTATCACGTCAGCGATCTCCATCAACCGTCTGGAGCCCGGAAACGAGTGATTCAAAAAATCTGTTCGTAACCCATAGCAGAGAACCGGTATCTCATAAAAATCAACGATATCCGACAGTGTATCCACTTCCTCTGGCAAAAGAAACTGAGTCTCATCAATCAGAATTGCATCTACTTTTTTCCCTTGGTATAAATATTCCGTATCCGTTTCACTCCAGCTTTCTGAAATTTCTTTCAAAAAATCATCTACATACTCTGCCGGAGCAGCAAGTCCCATGCGGGATTTAATCTCCCGTTCACTATCCCATAAGTTCAGCAAACATTTCACGTTTTGGATTTTCTGTGTCATTATAGCAACGGTGCACCATCCATATATTATGTGGAGTTGGATTTTTTCTTACCGAAGAAATCAGTAATTCTTCATCCCCATGTTTATAAAATTGCTCCGCAAAATGAACCAGATCTCCCGGCATTCCAAAATCAAACAGTGAATTTGTAGCTATGATTTCTAAAATCGACTCCACTAATTCAAAAGGTTCTGGATATTGATTAATGGCATCTATCAGATCATCCTCAATATAATATTCTTCATATGGTTTTGCCGCATTTTTCAATCCAGCAATTATCTGCTCTTTCGTCATAAATCCATACCTCCTCTAAAAATCCGTTTTTCTCTCTGATTTCATAACAACATGGACTATTCCACTAATAAGCTTTTTATCAAAATGTTGCTTATTGTTTCATGTTCTTGTCAGCATACGAATAAAGCTTATCCCAGAAAGCCTCATAATCATTGTTCAGTGCTAGTTTTGAATAACAGCTATCTATACCATCTTGCGACACGTCACCTTCCAATTCAATTAAAGCCTGTGCTTCCGTAGTCACCCCTATATCAGTCAGAGCATCGATAACATTTCTATAACTTTTAAACTCTAAACCATCCATAGCCAGCTCTGTGTCATAATCAATAACGGTTACGATATTTCTGATCCATGTTGGATAATTTGCTAATTCTTCTCTTACTTCTGGATACTCATAAATGTCCGCCATTTTCTGTACAAAATCTTCACCATTTGTAAATTCTGCCAATGCCTTATCTATAAAATTCATCTATGCTTGCCTTCTTCCATAAATCACAATCCAAACCTAATCCCACACAATTTCCAGACATTGATAATTCTCTGGAATTTCCGGTATACAGGAATAATACAAAGCAGGTTCTGATTCTGTTACTCCATCCGAACACAGCCAGTCGCAATCCACAATATTTTCTAATTCATCAGCTTCCATGTCTGTACACACTATGACGGAATCCCCGACAAGGTTTACACGTTCCATTCCGTCCTCTTCCACAATTTCTGTATCATCATGTAACGCAACACGCACCCATGCTACATTTGGCAGTTTCTCAATCTCTCGAAACTTTTTCCACATTTCATCCAGTGTTGGGCGGCCATTTTCCCACTGGTTTGGAGCAATCGAATCTTCTTCTGAATTTCCATCAAAAAATTCATCCAGCGTTAATAATGGAAACTTATCCCCATTTTCTTCTAATATTTTTTTGAATACCTCAAGTGCTATCATAAATACAACATCCCCTCTTTCAAATGATATTTCTATATGGCAGTTTTCCTACTTTATGCTTTTGTATCTCTTTCTCACATATTTCATGAAGCCTTTCACAATCACTTGACTCCTCGCGAATTTTTTCAAACCATCCTTCTACTCCTCTATCTTTATTTCTAAAAAAAGGATGATTTTTATCCTTTTGCACATTATTCCAAATATATTCAAGGATATCGTCAAGTATTTTCTTTTCTCCATACCAGCCACACACCAGTGCAATATCTTTATATTCTTCAAACGATTTTCTCTTTGGATTACTCAAAAAAAGTTTATATCCGTCTACAATTTTATCTAATGGGACATCACCTTTAAGCGGGATCAACAATTTATTTTTTAACCTTTCTGCCGAAAACATATATCTTTCTTCATGTTTTTCTAACGCTATTGTTTCACTGGTACACTCTAATGATGTTGTAATGCTAGAATATTCTCTGCATAAATTATGTACATAAGCAACTGGTGTATAGTATGTATTTCTGACTACTTTTAAATAAATTCCTGTTATCAATGGTCCTAATCTGTTATCCATTTCAAGTAATTTTGTCTTTTTTAATTCTGGAAAAAGTTGCTGCCAGTCATCTGTTATCTTCTTTTTTGTTGCCACCGGTCCATTCCTCTCTTATTCCATATCTTACGATCCAATCCTCTTTATTTCTCAGCAGATAATATTTCTTTTAACTCATCAATCGTTTTATCCAAAATATCCGATGATATTGGATATTTTCCGGCTTCCCTATGCGCTATTGCTTCTTCCAGTCTTCTAAAAATTATCCATTGCATTTTGCAAATTATCTTTAAAAAACTCATAGAAATTATCAAAACGCTCCCGTATACCATCTTTATCATATTGACTCCATGATGAAATTTTTCCACTCACACTATCAATACAATAGTAAAATTCATCACAATCTTCTATAATGATATACTTCTCTGGCAAACCATTTTTTCTTTGTTCCAATGTTATTTCTACAAATTCTGGTTTCCCGTTCTTAAAATACCCCATTATGTCGAACCAATATCCACCACAGCCATATTCTTTTAAAAACCATATAAAAGGATCTGGAATTTTTAAAGCTAACTTCTGTTCTGCCTGTGCTATGTCGGCATCTGTTGCTCTTTTTCCTAAAAAAGCATTTCCAAATATAGCCTGATTTTGTTGGATTATAAATTTTAATTCCTTTTGTTCTTCTGAATAACTTTCTTTGTGTGTTTCGTTCTTCTTTTTAAATTTTTCAAACAATACCATACCTACATTGTCTCCCTCTACCGTTTTTAATTTCTATAGCAGCAGAATTATCATTTTTATTTTCCAAATTTATAGCATTTAGGATACGATGTCTTCTGCATCAAAATATCTGCTTTTGATTCTGTAATCTGCTGCACTATAACACATGGCAAGGTATTTACCTGTTGGTAAAGAACACCCGTTGATATTGAAAGCGCAAATATCTTTTTCGTCTCTGCTAAAAATTTCAATTTTTCGTCCGGCAGTTTTGTAATATAAACATTTCCATATCCGGTATCGTCCTCCTCATCATCCATTTCACATCCACTCTCTGCCCATGATTTAAAGTTAAACCATTCTTCTGGTTCAGAGCTTCCAATTTCTGCAGCATCTAAAAATCCACACAGTACGGCTCCCTTTTCTGCTTTTATAATGAGTTCCCGATCACCATTATCATTTCCTATGCTTATGTATCCGGGCGCATATTCTGCAAATTCATTACATTCATAACTTTCAACAATACTTTGTGCATCGTATATACGCACAAATTCATAACCATCCCATTTGCATAACGTAAAAATTCTTTGTAGACTTTTGGCAGTTCCCCATTGATACGCTTCTCCGCAAAATCGATTTCTTCTTTGGTTACAGGATTATTTTTTTCTATATATTCCAAATTCTTTAGATTCATAAAAATACCCCATGCTTAATCTTTGATTTTCTTTTGTAATTTGTCTAAAAACCACAAACTCTTTATAATGTATACAGTTCTTTACTCAACTTTTTATACGATGCTTTCTCACTAAAGGATTTTCGTCTTCGGTTAATCATATCAACAACCATTTGTTGAGCAGATTCCTTTGAAGATAACTGACATTGAATATTCTCACTACAGTAATTATAAAATTGTTCATGCCATTCAATATAATAATCCCCAGAATAAAAACTGTCCTTTAATCTTTGCAGATAATGTTCAAATACTTCCTTTCCTTCTTCAAAATCCCCTTTCATGAAACAGAGCATTGCCAGATGATATAACTCCCAGAATCGTCTATGTTCTGGCAGTTTCTCAACTTGCTCCTGCAAACAGGATTTTGCATATTCCATATCTGAAAATTTTCGATATTCGTCTATTTCCTTCAAAGCACTTTTTGCCAGTTTTTCTATGACAATCTGAAACGCCTCATCATCGTTTTTATATTCCACATAACCAACACCGGTACTAACATCACATCCATAGTTATATGATAGCATTTTGTTTAGGCTTTCTGTAGATTCCCATAAAAATGAGACTCCGGCATTCAAACTTGCCCCTTTAGAATAACCATTTGTTGCAAATTCAACGATAATGAAATAGTACCCATTATCATCTATCCAACTTCTTGAACTTCCTATTTGAAACAAATTTTCTGGCTCTAAAAATTCCTTAACAGTTGTTTTGATTATTTTATTATGTGGCAACATATAATGCCAGCTCCTTTACAATTCTACATTTTTATTTACCGATTTCTGCGGAATACAATTTAATTTTTTCACCATGAACTCAAATATTTCAGCCTCATATCCTGACGAATATAGCATTTGAAAATTATTGCACTGATGGATAATAATATACTTTTGTGTGTTTTCGAAAAAGTCAACCTTGAAATCTGCAGTCAATATTCCATTAAACGCAAGGCGTTTTACACCTTTTACTTTAATAAAATATTCACCACTTTTTTCATAAAAATCATAATCCAACGTATCATTTACATCATGTACTTTCAATTTTCGAACTATTTCATCTCGCGACAGTTCCGTCCGAAATATCAAATCCTGTCCCACATTTTTATATGTTCCATTAGAATATTTCACATATCTTTTCCAACGCATGACAATAATCAGTACGGAACAGACTGCCAATATACAAAAAAATATATAAAATACTGGAATCCTGTTCATCATGTTCCCTCTCTCTGTTTTACTAATTTTTCGCCATCTCTTTCCAATAGTTCTTCAACATTTCCAGTATTCTTTTGGCATCATCAATTTCCGTTTTCTGATTATATTCTCCCATTTCACTGAAAGTTCCGGATTCACTTACAATCCCCAATAACCATTTCCCCAATAGATTCTTTTTATACTTGAAAACCAAACAATTTATACCGTCCTCATCTGCAAATGCATTTGTATATTCTATCTTCGCCGGTTTCTTTTCCAATTCACTTGGATCAGATAACCAATCTTCCAATTCTTCCATTGCATTTTTAATTGTTTTGTTCATAACCATACCTGCCTTGTCCCCCTTTTACTGTTCTGGCCTTCTGATCTGGTTTTTGCATAGATCACATAAAATCTTCTGTATTTTTTATGATCCCAAAAACTCTTTACCTGCCGCTGCTTGTTGCTTTCATTTTACCATACTGCCTGCCTTTTTCCATCTATATTTTGGCAAATATGGTGCATTGATTACTCTGATAAATATTCCTGGCTTTTGACATAAGTTGATCTAATTATGTGTTTTTAGAAATGGAAAAGAGTACCCACATCTTTGTGAGTACCCTCTCAATATAGATTCTGCTTATTTACTTTGTGTTTTGATCACTGAATGTTCAGTTCACCGATCAGTTTTCTCCCATCTTCTGTCCGCTGCATTTTTACGGCATGATGATGAAACTGCACGATTTCTCCAACATCCACACTGATTCTCCCATTCGCTCTCCGGCTTTGGTGGCAACGGTTTTCCAAGAAGTGGTACAATGATTTTCGGATCTTCGCTTTGCTCCGAATGCCAAAATCCTGTAGTTTCATAGGTTGTATATACCTCAACCTCATCAATATGTATCCCAAGCACCCGTTCCAATGCGCAGACATTAAAATAGCTGGCACGCGTTTTTTGCTTTATCTCATGCCACTTTTTATCATCAACTTTACTTTTCATTTCGATCAGATGCAAGATCCATTTTCCATCTTTTTTCTGAAGCAACACATGATCTACACTTCTTTGTAATTTCAGGGGACTTTCACGTTTAAGGAAATTACACTTCCCTTTGTGATCATAATCTTCACAGCATAAGTTATCTCCCTGAATGGTCACCTGCAGCTCGCTTCTGCCAGATTCGCTCTTTTCCTCCAAGCAGTAAGAATCATTTTCCGGAAGGAAAAAATCTTCTTCCAAAAACTTCTCAATTCCATATGCAATCCGTTCTTCTACCATTTATCAGTCCTCCTGAAATGCATACACTTCCTCTACAATCTTTTCGAGGGCATTATTGAATGTAGGCACAACGAATCCGTACTTTGTTGCTTCCAGCGCTTCTAAGTGTGTTTTTCCATTATTGTCTGGAACAAACTGATACATCTGAACATCTTCTCTGGAAAGCAGATCTTCTTTCCGGTATCCATATTCTTTCTGCAGTTCACTACTCCGCACATGGTTTTTCAATTTCATCATGTTATTGATATGCTGTAAAATCGTATCACTGTGCGTAGTGATCCATACCGGAATCCCAAGATTCATCATATTAATAAGCAATCGTGCCATTTTCTGCTGCAATTCTGGATGCAGATGTGCTTCCGGTTCTTCAATGATCATCGCATTAAAATTGATCCCGGATTTCAGCACCAACAGCAGCGGAGAAATCTCCGAAACAATGGAAGATGCCACATACAGCGGAAGCTCTTTCTCACTGCCCTCCGGTTGATATTTGATCACTGGCAACATATCTTTCTTTACGGACAGATTTCCCTTCGTCATCTGCTTTTCAATATATTCGATGATCTTTGCATACTTTTTGCTGTCTTTTTTATTGATCTCAAATTTTGTTATCAACTGCAAAAAATCTACATACGGAAGTGTCAGGGTACTTGTGTTATCCTGCAATTCCGGTGAAAAACTAATCTGCAGTGAATTTTCAATCAACTGGGCATACGTGAGCATAAAACCGGTTCTTGATGCCGGTAAGTAAATTGGTTCCCCATTCCGTCTGCCCTTTACGACCGGCGTATACCATGGTGCTGCAATTCCTTCCATTAATAAATTCCAGCAGATATAAGCATTCATACGGAGCAGTTCTTCCCGGTTTGCCGCTTCCACTTCTGGGAATTTAATATATCCGCCTGTGACAGAATATCTGGATGCAGACGCATCCCAAACCATCTTGATCGGATGATTCCTCTCATAATGTGTAATCTTTAGTTTTTCAATCTCAACCTCATAGTTGAAAATTTTTTTTACCAGAGCTTTTTTCTGTGTACTCAGTAATTCATTAAACCAGGTTATATACAGGTCTATCGCATCATCCGTCAGTGCAGTTTCTGTGTTAAGATGTTCTTTTAACCAGCTTTCGCACTGCTTGTATGCCTTTGCTTCAGAGGGCTTCTTTGGGAAAATATCTTTACCTAAAGTCAATATTCCCCATAAAATACTCATCAAATAACTTTTTCCGCTATTGTTATCACCCACAAAACACATTAACGGTGCGATCGTAACATCTGCACTTTTTATTTTTGCAAAATTTTCAACGTGGAGTGTCCATTTTTTATCCATTCCCGTCTCCTCTCCCATCAGATTGCTTTTTTGCTCCAGGATAACCCCTGTTTTCTGCCTGACATCTTTATCATTTAATACTACCATATGCCATCCCTTTTTTCAAATTATTCGCACATCATCATAGGGAAACTGCCGCTTCCACGAACAAACATTCATGGAGCGGCAGCTTCATTTTTCCCTATATGACAGTTTTTAGTTTTCTTTCATTATGCGCTACTTTCCGCATCCGGTTCCCATCCATGAGCCTGAATCCCAGATAGGAGTTCCTACTTAAGTCTTTTATTCTTTTCTTTTTCCTCTAGTATTTCAGCATCAATCTTATAATTTCTCGCATAGTTTGTAAAAACCACCTCATGCGCCATTGCATAATCAAACATCAGATTGAACATAGATTTCATTCTGGATTTCGTTCCGGCTGAAGCCATTCTCTTCTTTCCTTTATCTTTTCCCTTATCTTGAATAATATATCCATCATCCATACAACCAGACAAATGATATACCCGAATATCCTTCATTCTCATATTATACAAAGAAGAACAATACTTATATGCGGCTTTTACGGTTCTAATAGCAGCTGGAGTGATTTTTTTAAAATATTCTTCCGTCCATTTTTCATAACATTCAGCAAACGTAATCTTGTCAGCATCTAAATCATACGGGTTCTCATTATATGCAGCAAGCGCCTGTAACGCTTTTTGTTTTGTTTCATAATATCCAAGCGTCTTATACTTTTGAACTTGTTTATCTTCCACCAGATCATAAACAAATCCGTCTGTAATTCTAGCCCTCCATGGTTTTCGCCTTTTTCCTTTCAATTTGTGTACACTGCCGTATCCATTAGGTAATTTCATCGTAATCCATCCTTCCGCTTTTCAAATGGAAACTACTGTCCATTTGTGTATTATTTGTGTATTACGCATTGTGTATTACCTGTGTATTACGTGTGTATTATATACAAAAATTGAGGGCTTGTCAAAACGAACCAAGCCCTCAAAAAGTCAGTATTTATGCGGTTTTCTTAGAACTTACCAGCCTTAGCAGCTTCCTCTACAGAAACTGCAACGGCAACGGTAGCTCCTACCATTGGGTTATTACCCATTCCGATAAGACCCATCATCTCTACGTGCGCCGGTACGGAAGAAGAACCTGCAAACTGTGCATCAGAATGCATACGTCCCATTGTATCTGTCATACCATAAGAAGCAGGACCTGCACCCATGTTATCCGGATGAAGTGTACGTCCTGTACCACCGCCGGATGCTACTGAGAAGTATTTTTTACCCTGCTCGATACACTCTTTTTTGTATGTACCTGCTACCGGATGCTGGAAACGTGTCGGGTTGGTGGAGTTACCTGTGATAGATACACCAACGTTCTCATGATGCATGATTGCAACACCTTCCTGAACATCATCAGCACCGTAACATTTTACAGAAGCACGAAGTCCTTTGGAGTATGCTTTCTCATATACAATGTTCAGTTTTGCTTCTTTGTAGTCATATTTTGTCTCTACAAATGTAAAGCCGTTGATACGGGAAATAATCTGAGCTGCATCTTTTCCAAGACCGTTGAGAATAACACGTAACGGTTTCTGACGTACTTTGTTTGCTTTCTCAGCGATACCAATGGCACCTTCTGCTGCTGCGAAGGACTCATGACCAGCTAAGAAGCAGAAGCACTCTGTCTCCTCTTCCAGAAGCATTTTACCAAGGTTACCATGTCCAAGACCTACTTTACGATGATCTGCTACAGAACCCGGGATACAGAAAGCCTGAAGACCTTCTCCGATTGCTGCAGCTGCCTCAGAAGCTTTGCGGCATCCTTTTTTGATTGCGATTGCTGCACCTACTGTATAAGCCCAGCATGCATTTTCAAAACAGATCGGCTGGATTTTCTTTACCTGATCGTACACATCCAGACCAGCATCTTTTGTAATTTTCTCTGCTTCTTCGATAGAAGCAATTCCATAACTATTTAAAACAGAATTGATCTGGTCAATTCTTCTTTCATATGATTCAAATAAAGCCATTGTCCATTACTCCTTTCTCGGATCGATGATTTTTGCTGCATCAGCTACACGGCCGTACTGACCTTTTGCTTTTTCCCATGCAGTATTCGGATCATCACCATTTTTGATAAAGTCAGTCATTTTGCCAAGGCTTACGAACTGATATCCGATTACCTCATTATCCTCATCCAGAGCAATGCCTGTTACATAGCCTTCTGCCATTTCCAGATAACGAACACCTTTTTCTTTTGTTGCGTACATTGTACCAACCTGAGAACGAAGTCCTTTACCAAGATCCTCAAGACCGGCACCGATTGCCAGACCATCATCAGAAAAAGCACTCTGAGTTCTACCATATACAATCTGTAAGAACAGCTCTCTCATTGCTGTATTGATCGCATCACAGACAAGGTCTGTATTTAATGCCTCTAAAATTGTTTTTCCCTGTAAAATCTCTGCTGCCATCGCTGCGGAATGAGTCATACCGGAACATCCGATTGTCTCGATCAAAGCCTCCTCGATGATACCGTCTTTTACATTCAGAGTCAGCTTACATGCACCCTGCTGTGGAGCACACCAGCCTACGCCGTGTGTAAAACCGGAAATATCTTCAATTTTTTTGGAGTGAACCCATTTTCCCTCTTCCGGGATTGGAGCAGGTTCATGTTTTGCGCCTTTTGCAACCGGGCACATCAATTCTACTTCTTTGGAATAAATCATTGTAAAACTCCTTTCTATGTATGAATGTTTTTTGAAAGAGATCCCATACCTTATACCTATCCTCTATTGCTTTTCGTAGAAAACATGATTTATTTTCTATCGTATTTCAACTGTGGTTTTATGCACAGGATTACTTTGTTATTTTTTTAACATCCTAATGTATTTTGACACATTTTTCTTCATTCGTAAAGTACTTTCTGACATTTTTTTTACAAAATTTCTCATGTATCGAAAATAGCACAAATGAGTTGTGGCTAATTACTGTTTTTCTACGATTTCATTGCGGTTTTTGTAAATAGAATGTGCCGGTACCACGCCACGGACTGCAGATAACGGATATACATTGCTCTCCGGACAGATGACTGTTCCCGGATTTAGTACAGAATTGCATCCTACTTCAACGTTATTGCCAAGCATTGCGCCGAATTTCTTTCTGCCGGTAGCGATTTCTTCTTTGCCATCACGTACGACAACTAATGTTTTGTCGGATTTTACGTTTGAAGTGATGGAACCAGCGCCCATATGTGCTTTGTATCCAAGGATGGAATCGCCTACATAATTGTAATGCGGAACCTGTACTTTGTTAAACAGAATCACGTTCTTTAATTCGGTAGAATTTCCTACAACTGCACCTTTTCCAACGATCGATGAACCGCGGATAAATGCACAGTGGCGGACTTCTGCTTCCTCGTCAATGATCAGAGGGCTTCCAAGGAATGCCGTCGGTGCAACTTTTGCACTTTTGGCTACCCACACATCTTTACCACGTTTCTCATATTTCTCCGGATCCAGAGTGGCACCCAATTTTTTGATATAATCGGAAAGTCCGTCCAAAAGTTCCCACGGATACTCTGCCGTCTCCATATATTCTTTTGCAATTGTTTCATTTAAATCATACATATTTGTGATCTTACACTGTTCCATTTTATATTCGTATTCCTTTCATACTATGTTTTTCATCACTCTTATTGTGCCACGTTTTCCATTCTTTTTCCAGTCCTTTTTTCCTGAATTATCCGTGTTGGTAAAAATAGCTTTTTGCAACCCTGCCAATACAAATAGAACCCTGACCTGTGCAACATATCTGTCACATAAGTCAGAGTTCTCTTTTACTATTTAAAGTCGAACGCACGTGAGACTTGGTGCGTGATTCTGGTCAGCGTAAACTGACATATTCATCTCAGGATCACTGCACCTCTACACTGTCTATTTTTTTATGAATCGATTTTTGCCTTTATTATAAATCCAAGTTGAGCATATATCAGTTGTGGATAATCGTGATACACCTACGCCTGCAATGATCTTTTTAATCACAGAGCATTCTTAACGCGATTTTTTATAGAATGGCGCCACCCGTTCAAAGGAATCCTTTATGATATACTGGTTTCGAAGTCCCAGTACACCACTTGTACGACTCTGAATAAAGTGTGTCAGTTTTGTCATATATTCCTCTGGGGTGATCGTACCTTCCGCCACATAATTCAGGCCTTTTTCCCAGCTTGCCGTCAGTTCGGGATTCAGCAATGACTTGATAGATGCCGATACGGTATCATAAATCAGCTCTCCCTGTAAGGTCGGTGTAATGATCTGTGTCTTTTTATTCAGACTGAGGTATTTGTTGTTCACCAATTTCTTCAAAATCTCCGCACGGGTCGCACTTGTGCCGATACCGGAACCTTTAATCTGAGCGCGTAACTCCTCATCTTCAATCAACTGTCCGGCATTTTCCATTGCAAGGATCATGGAACCGGAATTGTAACGTTTTGGCGGAGAAGTCTCTCCCTCCTTGATGGCATAACCATTTACAGGAAGTGTCATACCTTTTTTGATTTTTGCGATCTGCTCCAGTAAATGTGCATCTCCGCTCTTTTCATTGGAATCTGCATCATTTTGACTGGTTGTATCTTCTGTCTTTTTCTTCCGGAAGGAATATTCCATCACCTTCAGATACCCAGGATCAGCTAACACCTTAAAGGAAGCAAAAAAACGCTCTGTCTCCATCCCCATTGTCAGACTCACTTTTTTATAAATAGCCGGTTCGTAAAAAATTGCCAGGAAACGACGTACAATCGTCTCATATACTTTCAGTGAAACCGGATTTAAACCTCGCATAGCTCCAAGTCCCTGACCAGTCGGAATAATTGCATAATGGTCTGTGATCATTTTATCGTTGACATAACGTGTCTTCGCAATCTGTTTGTAGCTTTCTTTTTCAAGAATTTCTTCTGCAAACGGACGCACCATATTGATCCCTTTTAATCCGGAAATATTCTTTGAAATCTCCTTTGCCACAGCACTGGAAAGTACACGGGCATCGGTACGCGGATAGGTTACCATCTTTTTCTCATACAGTTCCTGCACTACGCGTAAAGTCTCATCCGGACTGATCTTAAACAGTTTTGAACAATCATTTTGAAGTTCTGCCAGATTGTACAGTAAAGGTGGATTTTTCTTTTCCTGTTTGCGCTCCACGGACATGACTGCTGCTTCCTGTGGTTCCAGGCTTTTCATCCAGTTGATCAATTCCTGTGCATCTTTCTTTTCCCGAAAACCGTTTTCCTTATAAAGTTTCGGTGTCCCAAAATATTTTGATCCGGGAACTGCGCGCCATTCGCCTTCAATGGTCAGGCCTTCAAATTCCATACTGTTTAATACACGATAAAACGGCGTTTTTACAAACTCACGGATTTCCCGTTCACGTCGCACTACCATGCCGAGCACACAGGTCATAACACGTCCGACGGAAATGACCGTATATTTCTGATTTAGAAAACCAGCCAATGTATTGCCATATTTTAATGTCAGCAATCTTGAAAAATTGATTCCCATCAGATAATCCTCTTTGGCTCGCAGATATGCAGATTCCGATAAATTATCATATTCTGACAAATCTTTTGCTTCATGGATCCCGCGTAAAATTTCTTCTTCCGTCTGAGAATCAATCCATACTCGACGGCGGTCTTTGCCTTTCACTCCTGCCATCTGTTCCACCAGACGGTAGATGTACTCTCCTTCCCGTCCGGAGTCGGTGCACACATAGATCGTATCGATGTCTTCCCGGTTCAGGAGTGAACATACAATATCATACTGTTTCTTTACCCCCGGAATAATCTCATACTTATAATCTTCCGGCAGAAACGGAAGTGTTTCTAAATCCCACCGCTTCAGACTGGGATCATACTTATCCGGATATGACATGGTAACGAGATGGCCCACACACCATGTAATCACGGCTTTCTCACTCTCCAGATATCCGTCCCTGCTCATCGGGAGTAAATGTCACGATTATTTCTTGCTCACCGGATGCATCTACCGGAATCTCCGTCTTAGAAAGGACAAAGCATTCATCAGACGAAGTCAATAACACACTTTCTTTCAAATTGGCAACATCCAATATAAAGCGTCTCTTCTCAGGCTGATCACCG
>ERZ772854.2462-NODE-2462-length-13580-cov-4.580037_pt1 | contig 13580 bp, 7 predicted proteins | sample MGYA00580844_ERZ772854 | MGnify/ENA primary metagenome ERZ772854 (study PRJEB29015, sample SAMEA2737727) | human gut metagenome | biome: human gut; feature: human-associated habitat; material: faeces | place: China | collected 2012 ...
CAATTACTTGCGTAAATTCGATGGACGCGTCTTATATCCCCATAGCTAAAGCAAGAAGTTTTACGACGCATTGGATAACGCCGCAAAAACAACAAGTAAAAGTGTCAACACTTCCATTGTATTCATTGGCATTACCCCCTTTCTGTTTCCAGAAAGGACAACCATCAGACTATCCCTATCACGTTCTGATCTGATTAGATTCAGTATAGCATATCATCGACTATTTTACTACCTCTTCGACATACAAATCCCCTCTCGCGATTCGTCTACGAGAGGGGATTCTTTTTTATCGAATAAAGTAGTTTGTAATCTGATAATAATCGTTTTCTGTCATGCCGAGTACATCACTCATACCATCGTCCATATGTTCCCAAGTAGCTGGAAAGTCAAGATCCTGATTTGCAAATGAGAATACAGCTGAGAAATTCACAATCTTTCTTCCGTTATACTCCTGCGGTTGTCCATACATTACAGCGATTGCTCCATATGCATTATAATCATCCATCTGGTTTGCTTTATGGCCTGGAGAGGACATCCAAAGGTTGAAGATCTGGCGGGCAAGATCATCGGAATCTGTATATGACAGACCACCGCCGCAGCCGTTCTGTCTGCCACCATGCAGGGCCAGATTATCGGAAGTTCCATATCCTGGCTGTGTGATTGATCTCATGATATGGTATCCGGCAGCGGCAACGCTTCTCGGATAACAATGTTTTTCATCCCAAATCATAGCTACATGTCCTTCTTTGACACGTTCTTCATTTACCAGGTCGAAAATCTTTCTGGAAACTTCCTGATCGTAGACGGTCATTCCAAGAGCCTCTTCGTTGGTGTATGGGATATTAATTTTTACTTCTACGTATCTTCCAACAACACCTCCGTCTGGCTTAGATCCCATTGCATCAGCTGAGATAATAACTTTTCGCATACCATTTTTTTTATGAACGGTTACAAGTCCATTTTCATCTACGCTTGCTACTTCTGGATCATCCGAAGTCCATTTTACCGCTTTGTTGGTTGCATTTTCCGGATATACGGTTGCGGCCAGCTGCAGTGTCTGTCCAACTTCAGTTAATTCCAGATTACTGTTCGGTGTAATTGTTACGCTTGTTGCATAAACGGTTTCTGCTGGTGTCTCTGTTGGCTTCGGTGTCTCTGTTGGCTTTGGCGTTTCCGTCGGTTTTGGTGTCTCCGTTGGTTTTGGTGTCTCCGTTGGTTTTGGTGTCTCCGTTGGTTTTGGCGTTTCTGTCGGTTTCGGTGTTTCTGTCGGTTTTGCTGCTGGTTTTGTTGTAAGCGCACCGTCTTTTCCGTAGTAATTTCCGTTTACCGTCTGATCCGTTACCATCTTACAGTCTGATCGGAAATAATATGTCTTTCCGGAAATTTTCATCTGCATATCCTTGCAGGCTCCGCCCCAGCTCCGGATATAGTATTTTGCTCCGTTTTCTTCTTTCCAGCATCCGGAAAGCATAACTCCGTTTCCGTCCACAAAATACAGGTTATCTTTGTATGTAAAGCTTGTGTTCACTGCCATGGTGCTGTCTGCCTGGAACCAGTACCATTTTCCTCCGGTTTTCAGCCACTCATTCTGATAGGCTGCACCGTTATCATGCAGGTAATATTTTTTCCCGTTCCAAGTCTGCCAGCAGTTTTTATAGACTCCGCCCCAGCTGCGGAAGAAATAGGTTTTTCCCCCGTCCGTGAAAGATTCATTTGCTTTCATGGTTCCATCTGCGTTCAGATAATAACGGTTATTATCCCAGGTCTGCCAGCCCGTTGCAATTTTTCCGTCTTTCACCAGATACCATTTTCCGCCTTTTACAACCCACTGAGAACCCTGTACCTTACTGTCTGCACCGAATGTATAACTTCTGCCGTTGATTCTTGCCTTGCAGTTCAGGTAAGCACCACCCCAGCTGCGGAAGTAATAAACCGATCCATCCGTATCAATCATCCACTCATTGGCTTTCATGGTTCCGTCTGCATTCAGATAATATTTTTTTCCGTCCCAGGTCTGCCATCCGGTCTGTTTTACACCGTCTTTATAAAAATACCAGGTTCCGGACTCCTGCGTCCATCCGGTTTTTCCAGCTGCCTGTACTGTCTGGGCAGAAACTGCTGGGAACATATTTGTTGCGGCCGGTGTACCTACTGCCAGGCTCAGGCCAAGAAGTACCATTGCGATTCTTTTTCTCATACTTTTTCCTCCGTCCGTGTCAAACATTGACACCGATTTTTCTGTTTGAATTCCATGTCAACGTTTGACACGGGATTCCTTGTTTTATTATTTCACTTTTTACTCCGGAATTTCTTCCAGAAGTTCCCCGGTATAATCTTCCCGTTTTCCGAGTTTTATGGCGTCGTCCAGTTCGGACTGTTCCATGCATACACTTCCGATCGGGTGGATTCCTGGATCACAAAGAATCAGATACAGATTTCCCTGGTAATCTTCCGCTACATCACCATCCTGCCGGTAGCCAACAAACTCATGCTCAATCGGTATTTCTTCCGGATGCTCCAGATAGAATGGATCAAGCTCTCCCCAGTCCAGTGTGGAAAAATTGAAATTCGGAAAACGTTCTGCTATTACTTTTTCTGCATTTTTTCGAAGCTCTTTCATGTCCATATGGTTTCTCCCCCTTTTTTATTTCTTTGGATCATATTATCATATTACCTTTCCAATTCCGTAATTACAAGAGTCTTTTGCTATTTTTCATATTGCATTTTTATTACATTCTAATCACCCCTCTGTTTTATTTGCATTTGTTGTTATTGTAATATGGCTTCCGCTGCTGAATGCGGCTTCCATAGATGCCTTTAATGCGTTCAGGATTTCATCCGCACTTTTTGTTCCCCCGTAGAAGCCCGTATTTGCCGTTTCCTGCGATTTTTCTGCATCGTACCGTAAAATGATCGTTAATCCTGTTCCAGCCGTTGCAACGTCCGAAAACGAGCTTGAAAGGGTTGTCCTGGATGTACAGGAAACGGTAAGTGTTCCACTCAGGAACTTACAGCCGGAAAACAGGTTCCCGCTATCCGTACAGGAAGATGGGATTTCACCGGTTATGGATTCCAGTGCGGTACATCCGAAAAAACTGCTGTTCATTTTCTGTGCAGCTGATGGGATATGCACTTCTTTCAGGTTGACGCAGCCATTGCAGATATTCGAGAGTTCCTTCGCACTGTCCGGAATCTGGACAGATGCCAGGGCCACACAGCCGTAATACATAGAATCCATGTTCTCCAACTGCATACAGGCTGTTGTATCGGCTCCATCGATCAGCGCCGTATCACCGTAAAATGCTTTTTTTGCCTGTTTTATATTCCCCGGAAGTTCCATGGCCTTTTCCAGTGCAGTACACCCTTCTGCGCAGGATGTAATATCTTCCAGCCGGACCGCACCAGACATATCCGGCATACTGGTCATCGCTGTGGCATTTTTGAATGTTTCCACCATGCTTCTCACTGTGTCCGGAATGCGGCACAATGTTTCCAGGTATTCGTCATTTCCTGTAAACCAGTAGTCCATGCTCTCCACTTCAGCCTCCGGATCAATCCAGGTCAGCCGTTGAACGGAATCTTTCTTCCACGGCGCAGAATCTGATTTGAAATTCCGGACGCTTCCTTTTCCGGTTATTTCCAGATCCCCGTTGGAATACAGGACGGCTTCCACATCATCTGGATTTTCCCTGCCAATTTTGTACCGGACACTTTCATCACGGTCAATAAGCACTGTGATCTCTGCCTTGATGTCCGGATATGCCTTGGAGGAAACCTCTACGGTAACACTGTGACCATGTGCCGGCACTTTAGCCGGTGACACGCTGTATGTATCTGCATCCAGAAGCTGTTTCTGTTTCCCGGATATTCCGTATACGCGGAAATTTTTTTCTGAAAGCCGACTTCCGGCAGCATAGCTTTTCTCTGCAGCTTCCACCTTGATCGTTTCCGGTTTTTCCGGTGCAGCTTCTTTTCGAAATTTTGGCAGTACCAAAAATACGACTCCAACAAGAATCAGCAAAATAACAGCAATCAACGATATGATCCACAAGCTGCTTTTCTTTTTCTGCCTTTTTTTCGCTGGCTGTTTTTTTGATACGGCCATTTTTACTCTTTTTTCTTTTCCGTATTGTGCAGGCACTTCAGGATATAACAGATGTGATCTTTATCCAGCTTCAGGAACATGCTTTTTACAATCGGAACAGGACGTTCCTTTCCTCCAATCCGAATTGTTCCTGCATCCGGCGGCAGCATTAGGGTTTCTACAATCAGATCGATCAGTTCATCCACTTCCTGCTTGTTATAGATCGGCGGGTAGTTCTCGTAATCAATATTTTTCCGAATCAGTTCCCGGTAGGCAGATATCCGATCCATCATATCCATCCCATCTCTTTTTGTTCCCCGCTTTATATTATGATGTTAGGGTCAAAACCATAAATAACTTTGTCCTCTATTTCTATAGCACCTTGAAAAATTCATATTTTGTAGTGTAATACCGGATTTCTTCGGATATACGCTGGTATTCCCTTCCTTGATTTTATACAAGTACCGGATTTTGAGCGTAATGTCCTAAACCCTTCACATAGTTGAAGAGTTTTCTGAAATTCAATGCTGCTATCTTGGAACCGAAAAAGAACTTGCCCCGCTGTTTCCCACGAGGTATCTTTTCCAAGTGGTAATTCTTGCGTATATTCGATGGAACAGTTTCCACTCCATTACGCAGCCTTGTATAATTTTTGAATTCTTTGCTATTCATGTTCCGTTGGATTTTCGCACGTTCATGCGCTGCTTTGGATGTTACTATTTTTGCAACCTTCTTAAAGATCTTCGGCTTGCATTGATCCTGCTACGGACAGTTGGCACACTGCTCATGCAGAGAGGAAACGGCACACTGATTGCTTGGTTTCATATAAGAACAGCTTTTCGGTGCATGGCCGGCTGGACATCGGAGGACTTTTGTTCCCTCTTCGTTGAATTCAAAATCAGCAAGGATATCCGGAGCCGGTTTCCCCGTCAGACTTGTGGTAATCAGTTCTACGTTTTTATGAGCTGCAAGTTGTGTGTTTTCTGTTCCACTATATGCTCCATCCGTGACTATAACAGTCCGTTCTTCCTGGTTATCCATCTGCGCAAGGTGCTCCTGGATAAACTGACTGTCACTATGGTTGTTTTGCTCATACTGGTACTCTGTTACAACAGAACCATTGGCTCCAACGGATTCTTCAAGATTAGCAGCATATCCTCGATGCTCTTTTCCTGCTTTATTCCGGAATGTCGCTTCAGGGTCAGAAGGATTCTGCAGCATGGTTGATTTCATGCCGCCGTCTTCTTTCGTGCGGAGTCTTCGGTTTTCATTTTCAACAATGGTCTGTTCTGACAGGCATCTGACAAACAGATCATACTCTGTTGAATCATTGTAATCAGACTCACACAGGGCAAGAAGTTTATCCGCATCCGTTAAGAGCTGCTTCATGCGCTCATCTGCATCGGTACTGCGCTGATGATACATCACTCTGTTGAAATCGTTAGGATCGATATAATGTTTTAAATTGCCAGACAGAACGGAACCATTGATTTTATTCACATACATCGCCAGCTTTGCAATGCAGGTGTATATCAGTTCCATTCGGCTGAGCCTGCGGACGTTGGATTCGATCATCATGGAATCCATACGTCTGACTTTACCGCTGATTCCCATCAGTTTTGCAATGGAAGCACTTAAATCTTTCACACAATCATGGTAAAGATCCTTGTTGTGAAGTGTTTCATAATCATAGCACCTCTTGCGGAAACGGCTTAAGTTCTTGTCACTCAAAGGCTGTTCTTCAAAACTTGTTGTGTGCAGTGCGTACTGAATTCGAAAATCCAGCATAAGATTTTCGACCATCTCGTCATCGGAATAATCAAAAAGCTCTTTGATAATGAGCGCACTAACAATCACGTTGACCGGAGTATTCGGTCTGGATGCCTTATCGCTGTATAAGACAGAAAAACGCTTTTCATCAATGGCAGGAAATATTTCATCAGCAAAGACTTTTGCCCAGGATAATTCAATAGGTTTATCAAGACTTTTTTTGTACATCATATAAAAAGGCGCCGTTCCCTCACCTTTCAGAGAGAGGGCACAGCGCTTTTCTTATTTTTCAAATTCTACACTTTACAGCAGTTCCGGTTTCAGCCGCACATCGAAGCTGATTTCGGTTTCTTTCAGCTGATATTTTTCCAGCAGCATCGGTCCGCAGCTTGCCGATCCGATCCCGGCCTGGCGGTAGTCGATGCAGAAAACAGTGCTTCCGCACGGCCGAAGCTCATAGTTGTGGGCTTTCGCGGTCAGCTCCTCCTGCGTGTAAATAGATGCCTGGAATGAGAAGGTTTTCTCGCCCACTGCCGTCAATACCGCACGATCACTGGCAAGACTTGCATAATCGCAGTCGTAGTGGCTGCCGTTCTCCTGCGGGCGGATATAGTCTTCCTGCTGTTCTGCCGGTGTGCTGTGGAAAACGCCGTGATAGCTTGCCTGGTGCTTATCCACGTAGCTCTCCACCGGACCGAGACCGCAGTAGGTCAGTTTTGCAAACGATTTCGGCAGGAACAGGCGCAGGCCAAAACGCGGCAGAACCGAGAATACCGGGTCTTTCTTTGCTTCTACATGGACATCGGTCGTTCCGTCGCTATAAATTGTCCATTTGATCACACCTGCAAGGATCCGCTGCAGAGCCGGCGACGAAATCGAATAGCTTGTCTCGATCTCCACGCAGCCGTTTTCTTCTTTTGCCGTTGTCTCATACGCCCGCGTCACGGTGCGGTCATACTGAGCACGCATCCAGGTATTCTTGATATTGCGGTCATTGTCTGTCGGCGCACGCCAGATGTTCAGCTCCATCGGGCGGTCGAGCAGATTCTGGTTGGCATAGCACATTTCCTCGAACAGGCCGGTGAACTTATTATAGGTATAGCTGAACTGTTCCGTCGATACCGTCAGATAATGATCGTCCTCTTTCCATCCAAACGAAGCCGTTCCATCCGGGCGCTTCATCATCTCTTTTGCCTTCTGGTTCTGATTATCTTTCGTTTTCACCGGAACTTCTTCAAATCCCAGTTCGAACTGCTCCGGCAGCACCTCAGTGGCCTGTTTCTGATACCAGGTAACCTTCAGCGCACATTTTCCCTGCTCCGACACGGAAATGGCAAGCGGAATCGTCTTCTCACAGCCTGCCGCAAGCTCCAGCAGTGCTTCATCTGTAATCTTGCCGCTCTCCGTCACTTCACCGTCCACAAGCACTTCATAGCCGAGCACAGCGTAATCTTTCAGATTCACAAAATTCATATAGTTTTTGATGGTCAGTGTACCCTTTTCGGCATCATATCCCGTCACGCGCACCGGACGATACACGTTTTTAAATTCCATCAGACCCGTATGCGGTGTGCGGTCCGGATAAACAAGTCCGTCCATGCAGAAGTTGCCGTCGTGCGGATACTCGTTGTGGTCGCCGCCGTACGCGTACATCTTCTTTCCCTCGATCGTTTTTCCCATATCAATCGCGTGGTCGCACCACTCCCAGATAAAGCCGCCGCACATCTTCTCCTCGCTGTGGATCAGTTCAAAGTAATCTTCAAGATCTCCCGGGCCGTTGCCCATCGCATGGCAGTATTCGCACATGATATACGGCTTATCCCCGTACTCCACCAGCTCTTTTTTGATCTCCTCGAGTGATGGATACATGCGGCTGTAGAGGTCGAGGTTGCTGTAATCGTATTTCTTCGGATCATCCACATACCGTGCCGACTCATAGTGCGTCAGACGCGTCGGATCAAATTCCTTCGTCCACTTTAAGGCCGCCTCGAAGGTACAGCCGTATGCGCACTCATTTCCCATCGACCAGATGACAACGCTCGGGCGGTTTTTATCGCGCTCTACGCAACGCTGTGTGCGGTCTACGGTTGCCTCGGTAAATACCGGATTGTTCGCAATTAGTTTATTCCAGTTCTTCGCATACTCTTCCCAGCTCGTGTAATTCGCATAAATTTCCTCTGTGCCGTGACTCTCATTGTCCGCCTCATCGATGACATAAAAACCGAGACGGTCATAAAGCTGATAACAGTACGGCGCATTCGGGTAATGGCTGGTCCGGATCGCATTGATGTTGTGCTCTTTCATTACCTTCAGATCTTTTTTGATCTGTGCAAGGCTGATTGCAAATCCCGTCACCGGATCGCTGTCGTGGCGGTTTGTTCCGTGGAATTTGATCTTCACGCCGTTCAGGTACAGCACACCGTCCTTCGCGTGGATCTCACGGATGCCGACATGATCATTGATCACCTCACCCGCCGTCTCCAGCACCAGCGTATACAGATACGGCTCCTCGGCATTCCACAGATGTGCATCTTTTACATGCATCTGAACCGTATCGCCGTCAAACGCTGCCTCTGCCACAAGATGATTTTCTGCATCAAACAGCTTTGCCGTTCCTTCCTGCGGTTCCCCGTCATTCCAGGTAATCGCAATCGAAACTTCTCCATTCTGGTACGATGCATCCGGCGCTGCCTTTACAAAGTAATCGCGGATGCCTTTTTCTGGTCTTGCAAGCAGATAGACATCGCGGAAAATGCCGCTCATGCGAAATTTGTCCTGATCCTCGAGATAGCTTCCATCGCACCATTTCAGCACCAGTACGGCGATGGTGTTGGTGCCATCTTTTAAGAAGTCTGTTACATCAAATTCACTCGTAGAATGAGACACCTGGCTGTAGCCGACGAAGCTGCCGTTCATCCACACGTAGAAACAGGAATCCACGCCCTCAAAATTCAGGAATGCCCTCGGTGCTTCCTCCTGTTTTTTCCACTCGAACGTTCTCACGTACGCACCGCACGGGTTCTCATACGGCACATACGGCGGATCCACCGGGAACGGGTAGCGGACGTTCGTATACTGATGGTGGTCATGGCCATAATTCTGCCAGACGGACGGCACCGGAATCGTCTCGAATGCAGAAGTGTCGTATCCTTCTGCGAAAAACTCCTCTTTTACATCGTAAACACTGGTAAAATAGCGAAATTTCCAGTCGCCGGAAAGCAGGAAAAAGCGGTCCGACGCCTCCCGGTTCTCCACCAGATCCTCCATGCGGCGGGATGCCGGAATGTAGTAGGCACGGTTCGGCATGGTATTCACATGCAGGTGATCGAAATCTTCGAAATATTTTGGAACAATCATCTCTTTTTAAGTCCTCCTTATTCTGTCTTTTGTTTCCAATATCGGCACCGAAACACACGCGGTCCCGGTGCCGATCAGGTTTTCTGTTATTCTTTTACTTTTTCCATGCAGGAAGAACGCCTTCGTAATTCATGCCATAACCGTAGTCATAGTTATGTCCTTCGCTGTCAATATAGGTTTCCATATCCAACGCACGGTCCTCGCTCTGCTCCTCAACCGCATCCATATCCTTCGGCATCTGGATCGGCAGACGGCCGGTCGGGTTGTAACCGCCGAAGACAACGTCGAGCACAGCGGCTCTCGAAACACCGAACTCTGCGACGATCGCATCGGCTTCGGCTTCAAATTCATGCATCACCATCGGGTTGTTGACGGTTGCGCAGACGATCACCGGCTTGTCGCCCATCGCGCGGCGGCATTCGAGAATATTGTCGAGATCAGCCTCGTTGTAGGCAGTGTTTGTCTTTCCAAAATAGCTGCGGTTCGTGAAATTCTCGCGGAAATCACCGCCGGCAATGCTCACCTCACGCGCTTTTTTCGCCGTATACGGGCGGTACTGCAGTGTAATCGGCAGATAGCCGTTGCCGCCGTTCGCAAGATCTTCGGTGGAATACGGGTTGCATGCCGGGCTTTCGACAAATACCAGCGCCACATCGGCCTCCTCCGGTGATGATACGCGTGTACCGTACTTGGACGGCAGTCCATCCGGCAGCGGATCTTCGGTTTTTGCCGGCAGATCGATGCGGAAGAACGCTTTGGACGGTCCGATCTTTCTCTCCGGAATATAAACCTTCAAACCTTTCTTCAGCGGAAGCACACCCTTCTGTCCTTCCGGTGCGCGTTTCGCACTGTTTTTCAGCAGGACGATGGATTTCTGCTGTGCCTCATAGCCATGGCGGCAGAACTCTTCGCATCCTACAATCTTTGCGGATTCTTCCGGATCAAGATACGGGTCCTCAAACAAGCCGCAGTGGAAAATGTTGATCAGAAGACGTTTGGCGGACAGCTCCATGCGCTCACGCATCGCTTTCTCGCCGTATTTCTCACAGCCGATCTTATACGCCTCGACAATCGGACCGGACTCGCTGTTTCCGCCGAACTGGTCAACGCCGTTTGTGATCGCCAGCAGACACCGTTCTGCCTCGGTCATATCCTGCACGCCGTAGCAGCGGCTTCCAAATCCCTCAATCGTCTTCTCCGGATCCTGGGTGATGCCCCAGTCGGTGCAGACAATGCCTTTAAATTCATATTTTCCGCGCAGCAGATCCTTGATCAGGTACTCGCTGTAGGAGTTTCCGACGTTCTTGCCGTTTTTCTTGTCCACGCCGTAGGATACGGTGTAGTACGGCATAACCGCGGATGCGCAGTCGGTCGGTCCGTCCAGGTGGAAGGCTGCCTCGGTAAACGGTTTTAAATGCTCCTCAAAATTTCCGGTCGGATAAACGGCAAACTGTCCGAATGCATAGTGTGCATCGCGTCCGGCCTCTCCGGTGCCGCCGCCCGGCCAGTGTTTGACCATCGTGTTGACGCTGTCTTTTCCCCAGCCGTCTGCTTCCCCTTCCGTTGTCTGCATACCGTCACAGTACGCTTTGGTAAGCTTTTTGGACATCTCCACTTCTTCGCCTAACGTATCGACAAAGCGCATCCATCTCGGCTCGGTGCAGAGGTCGATCTGCGGTCCGAGTGCCGTTGTGATGCCGAGTGCCCGGTACTCACGGGAGGCATCCTTTGCAAACTGTCCGGCTACTTCCGGGTCAAAGCATGCTGCAAAGCCGACACCCTCCGGCCATTTGCTGATCTCGTTTCCGCCGCTCTTGAACTCTGCGCCAGAATCCTTTGCTCCATTCCGCGGATCAGAGGAGAGGTTGATCGGAATACCATACGGCAGTGTCTCTGCCCGTTTCTGCAGCTCATTGCTCCATTTTGCGGAAATCTCCGGGCTTTCTACATTCGTCAGCAGAATATGACGGATGTGTTCGTCCTCCAGAAATTCCTTCTGCTGGTCAGAAATGGCATACGGCTCTTTGCCGGATTCGAGATACGTTTTTCCGTCAAACGTTCCCTGGAATGGTCCGCCCGGCATCGGCGGTACCGCCTGGTGCGGCGAGTACAGCATAAGGCCTGCAATCTCTTCAATCGAAAGACGACCCGCAAGGTCTGCCGCTCTCTCCTCATCGGAAAGACGCCAGTCCTCGTACGGCAGCAGTTCGCCAGTTTTTGCAAGATCTTTAAAGTAATATCCATCTTTTTCCAATACCTTTACACCGGACTCCTCCGCCCAGGCAATCGTTTTTCCGTCTGCCTGTGTGATGCGGTGGATTCCGTTTTTCGTTGTTTTCTCCATAAGTTTTCTCCTTTTTCCTGCTGCATTTATTTCAGTGTAAATACCGCACTGTTTTCCGTCGTGCTGCTGTCACCGACAAATACGGTAAACGTTCCAGGCTCGCTTCCAAAAGTTCCGTCGAGACGGTAGTAGCGCAGATCTTCTTCGGTAATATAGAAGGTCACTTCCTGCTCTTTGCCCGGAGCAAGCTCTACTCTTCGGAAGCCTTTCAGCTCTCGCACCGGACGAACCACATCGGAATAATCATCACGGATGTACAGCTGTACAACATCACAGCCAGCCGTATCACCTGTATTTTTCACGGTCACATGCGCTGCAATTCTGCCGTTTTTATCCATCTCGTTCTGATCCAGTGTTACCGCGGAAATATCAAACGTGGTATAGGAAAGTCCGTAACCAAACGGATACAGCGGTGCGTTCGGAATATCGAGATATTTGGAGCGGAACCGCTCTTTCATGCCCGGCAGATTCGGTCTTCCGGTGGAATACTCGTTGTAGCTGACCGGCGCCTGGCCCACGCAGTACGGGAAGCTCATCGGCAGATGGCCGGATGGATTTTTCTTTCCGGTCAGAACATCCACAACGGCGCTTCCGCCCTCTGTTCCCGGGAACCATACCTCGAGAACGGCTTTTGCTTTTGCACTGATCTCACGCAGATCAAGCGGACGGCCATTGAACAGAACAACAACAACATTCGGGTTAACGGCCATCACTTTTCGGAACAGCTCCATCTGAATCTCCGGCACATCGATCATGGCACGGCTGGTCGCCTCGCCGCTCTGCAGATAATGCTCACCCATCGGCATGACCACGAGATCGGCCTCTTTTGCTGCCTGTAGTGCGCTCTGCTCCATGGCAGCAAGCTCTTCCTCACTGTATTTTTTCGGTGTCGTCTCGGTAAATCCGATCAGCTCCACATCGTTTCCGATAACCGGGCATCCTTCTGCATACGTGGTGCGTGATGCGTCGAATACTTTCTCGGCTGCTTCCTGAATCGTCACGCAGTCCTTGCTGTCGCCGGTGAAGGACCAGCTGCTCTTGATTTCATGATTGTTGGTATACGGGCCGACAAATGCGATCTTTTTCGCAGTGTCGAGCGGCAGTACACCGTCGTTTTTCAGCAGGACGAAGGATTCCTCCGCTGCTTTTTTCGCCAGTGCACGATGCTCCGGGCAGAGGTTGTATGCTTTCTCTTTCTCGGCATCCGCATCTTTATATGGATTTTCAAACAGTCCCAGTTTGTTTTTCAGCTCAAGAATCCGCAGGCAGCACTCGTTAATCAGATGCTCGTCCACTTCACCTTCTTCTACGAGACGGCAGAGGTTTGCGGCGTAAACGGATGTCATCATATCAATATCCACGCCTGCCTCCAGCGCTTTTTTCGCTGCATCGGCGGCATCTTTCGAGCTTCTGTGGGCAACGGTTTCCAGAATGGCTGCAAAGTCAGAAATCAGCACGCCGTCAAATCCCATCTCGCCGCGCAGGATATCGCGCATCAGCCATTTGTTGGTGCTCGCCGGAACGCCGTTGATCGTGTTGAATGATGTCATCACCATCGCTGCGCCCGCATCAATGCCTGCTTTGTATGCCGGAAGATAGAATTCACGGAAGGTATGCTCTGAGAGCTCTACGGTGTTGTAATCTCTTCCTGCGACTGCTCCGCCGTAGCCTGCAAAGTGTTTGATGCAGGAGGCAACTTTTCCCGGTGTTTTTAAATCATCGCCCTGGAAGCCTTTTACGATCGCCTCGGAAAAGCGGCTGTTCAGATATGGATCTTCGCCTGTGGATTCCACGACACGGCCCCATCTTGCATCGCGCACAAGATCCACCATCGGGGAAAAGGTAACGTGAAGTCCGGCTGCGGATGCTTCTTTTGCAGCTGCGGATGCGCATTCGCCGGAGAGTTCCGGATCAAAGGTGGCCCCCTGCGCCAGCGGCGCCGGGAAAATCGTCTTCATGCCGTGAATTACATCCATCATAAACAGCATCGGGATGTGATGCGGCTGTTTTGCCATATAGTCGTCC
>ERZ772854.2483-NODE-2483-length-13439-cov-4.604304_pt1 | contig 13439 bp, 6 predicted proteins | sample MGYA00580844_ERZ772854 | MGnify/ENA primary metagenome ERZ772854 (study PRJEB29015, sample SAMEA2737727) | human gut metagenome | biome: human gut; feature: human-associated habitat; material: faeces | place: China | collected 2012 ...
CTTACTATCCATAGAAGTTCTAAGCGTGGAATCACAGATAATCCGCACCGGATTTCTGCCCCCATCCAGACGGCAGTTTAACATCGGATCATCCGCCTGAACCGTACCAGCTCCAACCATAATCGCCATATGCCTGTTTCTCATGTGCTGGACATATGCCCTTGCCTCTTCTCCCGTTACCCATTTGGAAGCCCCGGTAGAGCAGGCAATCTTTCCGTCAAGTGTCTGTGCATATTTCATGGTGACATAAGGTGTTTTTGTCCGGATATAATGGAAAAATACCGGATTTACGGCATCACATTCTTCTTTCAGTACCCCCTCTGTAACCTCGATGCCCTGTTCTCTCAGAATACGGATTCCCTTTCCGGCAACCAGCGGATTCGGATCGCCTGATCCAATCACAACCCGGCGGATTCCGTTCTCAATAATCGCACTGGTACACGGCGGAGTTTTTCCGTAATGGCAGCATGGTTCTAATGTAACATAAATCGTCGCATTCTCCGCCGATTCTGTCAATGATGCTATGGCATTTCTTTCGGCATGAAGTTCTCCATATTTTTCATGATACCCCTGTCCGATAACCCTGCCATCCTTTACGATTACCGCGCCAACCATAGGATTGGGATTTACATGTCCTTCCCCTTTTACCGCAAGTGCAATCGCCATACGCATATAATCGTCATCCGTCATATCGATACCTCCTGATTTACGATCTATTTTTCAGAGGTTTAAGTCCAAAAAAGCTCCCTGAAATTAATCAGGGAGCCTAAACTACGCGTAAATACACGTCTATCATTATCCATACAATGATAAATTCTTCTCACATCCAGACTATACTGTCGGCTTTGGAATCTCACCAAATCATGCCAAAAGGCTCGTGGGCTATACCACCGGTGGGGATTTTCGCCCCGCCCTGAAAAATTATCGACATCATCATTATAGTGCATGAATATAAAAAATGCAAGGGGATTTATTAAGAAATTTTCTCGTTATTCGGGGCAATGGGAATTTTACTTTCTAAGCTTATACCTTCTATTCGTATTTGTTCCTACTGGCTCTATATTTTCCACCTGTGCCAGAATTGCTCTTGTCCTTGAAGCACTCAGGCCAATATACTCCGCTATATCTTTCGTTTTAGCTTCATCATACTGTGCAAAGTATTCATATATCTTTGTTATAGTATCGCTTGTTTTTCTTCGCTTGTTTTCTTCGCTTGTTTTTCAATAAATTCAAGTGTTAATAGAGTTCTGTCAGGATCAAATCGTTCCTCAATTACAGGTTCTACCCAATTTTTATCTTCCCATATGTTAAAAATATTAGGAACTCCACTGCCAGAACGTTCACCAATATTAATCAAATTAAACATTTTCATAAGAGATTTATTTCTTGGATCTGATTCTCCACCCTTACGCATCTGAATCTTTCCTGTCCGGATATACCCCGGATTTTCAAAAATAAGTTTCTTTGGTTCTTTCTTAATTACAACTCCGCGTGTTCCATAATAGTCCGCATTAATCAGACAATTTGCCAATGCCTCTCTGAGTGCCTTATGAACGGGAGTATCCTCAATTCTATCTCCACCTTGCATTGCAAAGGGAGTCTTTATATCCATGCTTATTTTATTATATACTCTGAAATAAAAATCGCATAAATTGCCAGACCATTCACCAGAACTTGATTGTATACGATCTGTCCATCGAATAGTCGGATCAAGCATTTCTCGATAATCCAGAAAATACTCCGGAAAATGTCTTACAATATTATATTCATCTCCAAACATCAGCATACCAGCTGCAGTCGGATGCAACTGCCTGTCCTCTCTTGAAATAGCCGCTGCTCCAATACTTCTTAAATATTCAGCATCATTTAATCTTTCAAAAGGATGTCCAGGTTTCAAAATTCTATGCCGATTTCTATACCCCTGTATCGTTTCATAGTTTAAATCTTCCATCGGAACATCATCCAGTACTTCCATATCCATAGTATTCTCAGCCTGATCACGAAGCATTGTTTTTACCTGCAGACGCGTACAACGATAATCACCCTCATGGTTTCTTCTGAATGTAGAACCAAATAAATCATCATTAATATATATGGGCTTTTGATCCCGCTTCGCCATCGGAACATAGATAACAATAATCAAATCTCCATTTACCTCATATGTTTCAACGTCATCATCTTTTAGTATATTAATATTTACTTTTTTCCGATTATTAATCATGTCCCAAAACTGCTTTATCAGTTTTCCTTTATCAGCTATATTCAACCCCGTTGTTCGCCATGTACCATCTTTATTCTCTGCAACCCCAAGAATGATTACACCTCCATAGCAATTAGCGAATGCTGAATATGTATCCCATAACGAAACCGGTAATCCACCATTTGCTTTCTTTACTTCCCGACGGTTATCTTCTTTATACGAATCAAACATTGATATATCAAATAAGTCTTTCAAATACTATCATCTCCTTCTTCATTGTGCAAAACATTTTTAACATTTTTATATTTTTGTTTAATACAAATCCAATATCCTATCATAATCTTATACATATTTATTTTTATTATATCGTATTTTTAGTTCAAAAACAATCATAAATTTTTTATCCACTTGATTGTAGTGCCGATAAGTGATATACTTTTAACAGTGAATAAAAAATCTAACAAAAATATTTGAGGTAAAAAATGAGTAATATATATGTCAAAATGAGCGGTCGGATTGGAAACTTATGCAAAAAAATAAATTTGTATATGGTCGTTTTGAGGATATCAGATACTTTGATAAAATACGAAATCAGTTATTAGAAGAATTACAGCCTGTTGCACCTGAAAATAAATATCTGTATGATGTTTTTAAGTCGGATGCTGAAACGATCTGTATTTCCATACGGCGCGGTGATTATGTTTCAAATAAAAATCTGGAAAAAACTTTTAATATCTGTAATAGAGAATATTTTGAAAAAGCAGTCAATTATATGAAAGAAAAAATAGACAATCCTGTATTTATTGTATTTTCAGGTGATATCGAATGGTGCAGGGAAAATATTAACTTCTTCAGGAATAATAAGTGTTATTACGAATCTGGAAAGGATGAGGTTTGGGAAAAATTACGCTTAACGTATATGTGTAAGCATTTTATTATTTCTAATTCTACTTTTTCCTGGTGGTCACAGTATTTATCACGGAATGAAAGTAAAATTGTTATTGCACCGTCTTATTGGTTCAATAATAAAGATGGCAATAAATACTCCCTAATGCTGGATTTGTTTATAAAAATGTAAAAACATCCCAAAAGCTTTTATTATATTGCTTTTGGGATGTTTCCCATTGGATTTTAGTAATATTGCTATTCTACTTTGGTATAATAATTATTCATGTATTCTCCGCCGCTTATTGGCTCAAGACCTGTTTTATTAATATAACAAAGTGTATTATTCTCCTGAAGAACAATCTTATTGTCGCAAGTATAATCAGGATTTCCTATTCTTGTGTAATTCAGATAAATCGTATTACCTTCTGTGGTATAAGTACCTTCGCTATCTTCGTAATCTTCGATATAATGAACAAATGTTCCATCTTTATGGAATTCTACATACGCAAGATATTCTCCACCGATCATAATCCTGCTGCCGTACCAGTATTTCGCTGAATATTGTTTTCCATTATCACCTTTTACATAACCAAGATTCCACCTTCCTATAATCTGTTCCCGAATAGAATCTTTTACATTTACTGCTACTGCACTGCTTCTTACCACTTTTCCGGTGCTGTCTTTGACTTCTACGAAGAATTCACGGTTTCCCTGACTTCCTGCCGTCCAGGTATAGCTATTGCTTTTGATAAAAGATGACGTCAGACGACTCCATTTATCCGTATCCTTATTATGAATCAGATAACTGTAGGTATATCCTCCACTTCCTCCGCTTGCTGTTCCGGTTAGTGTGACCTTATTTCCAGCTTCTACCGAAGATATATTGGATTTTGCAGTTATCTTTAAAGGAGCTGCATTGTTTACAGATACAGGAACTGCACTGCTTCTTACTACTTTTCCGGTACTGTCTTTGACTTCTACAAAGAATTCACGGTTTCCCTGACTTCCTGCTGTCCAGGTATAGGTATTACTTGTAACAAATGATGAGGTTAATCTGCTCCATTTATTCGTATCTTTATTGTGAATCAGATAACTATAGGTATACGCTCCGGTTCCGCCGTTTGCCGTTCCTGTAATAGTAACTTTACTTCCTTTTGTTATACTTGAAGCACTGCTTCTGGCACTGATTGTCAACGGATTTGCATTTGTTACAGTTACATTTACTGCACTGCTTCGCACTACCTTCCCTGTACTATCTTTGACTTCTACAAAAAATTCACGTTTTCCCTGACTTCCTGCCGTCCAGGTATAGGTATTACTTGTAACAAACGATGAGGTTAATCTGCTCCATTTATCCGTATCTTTGTTATGGATCAGATAACTGTAAGTATATCCTCCCTTTCCGCCGCCTGCTGTTCCGGTAATAGTAACTTTACTTCCTTTTATTATACTCGAAGCACTGCTTCTGGCATTGATTGTCAGCGGATTTGCATCTGTTACAGTTACATTCACTGCACTGCTTCGTACCACTTTTCCGGTGCCGTCCTTTACTTCTACAAAGAACTCTCGGTTTCCTGTGCTTCCTGCTGTCCAGGTATAACTGTTACTTTTAATGAAAGATGAGGTCAGACGGCTCCATTTATCCGTATCTTTATTATGTACCAGATAGCTGTAAGTATATTCTCCACTTCCTCCATTTGCTGTTCCGGTTAATGTTATCTTATTACCTGCTTTTACAGATGAATTACTTGCTACTGCAGTAATATTTAATGGAATATTATCTGAATTTTGATAAAATTTAACATTTGTCAAGTTTACTTTTTCGCCTGTTAAACGGAGCATTACCTTTTCAGATACTTCCTCATTGATACTTGCAGTCGTTTCTATATGGTATGTATTTCCGGTCGCCGCTTTTATATCATAAACCACATAAAAATCCTGACCGGTTCTTTTTACCCTGACATTCACATCTGCATCCGTCATATCTGTTTTCCATGTATTCCAATCCTCCGGTATTCCTGTAAAAGTTGGATGAGATATATCTTCTGCATCCATCCAGGAATTTCCTCCAAGCGACCAGTTTTCTCTTGTCCAGCCATATGCATCTGCCCGCAAATCAAGATAATTTCTGCAGGCTTCATCCATATTTATTTCAAATATTTCTAAAATAAAATTATACCAGTTATAAGCAGTATTCTGGCTGGCATTATGAAACGTATAAGTTACATCAAAATCACCATATAAGGTTTCGTCACCTGTATTATCCGAAAATAATTGACCAACATTTGCATCATGTGTAATCGTTCCTGAATTCACTTTAAATTCAACATTACCTAAATAGACCATTTCTCCCGTTATACACACTTTTAGTACCTGTTCAACATTTTCTATAATAACAGCTGTTGTACCATAGTGATACTGTTTTCCAGAATCTCCAATAATATCATATGATACCTGAAAAGTCTTTCCGCTTCTTTTTACATTTAACGATACCTGTGCTGCGGTCATTTCATTTAACCATACATTCCAGTCATCCGGAGGATTTTCAAAGAGAGGATGAGTCTGCAAATCGTCATCCGTCCATGCATCTCCGCCCAGCGACCAGTTTCCCATTGTCCAGCCATATGCATCTGCCCGTAAATTTAAATATTGTCCCTGACCATCTGTGATCATAAATATAAAATTATACCAGTTTTGGCTTGTATCTATACATTCATTAAAAAAGGTATATGTAATATCAAAATCACCATTCAATGTTTCCCAGCCTGTTCCTGCGGAAAACAAATCTGTTACCAAAACATCCTTCGTTTCTGCAAATGCCGATATGGTATTTAACATTATCATAATTATGCAGCATATTGCACATAATCTTTTCTTCATGAATCATCTTCCTTTCAAAAACTAAAATATGTTATTATTAATCCTTAGTAACACCATATCCTAAGATTCTGAGGTCAGCATTACCATAACCTGTTGTAGCATTATAACTCCGTCTTGCTACTTTGTATTTTCCATTAAGTAAAAAGTTTCCTTCTATTGTGTTCACATTTCCATAACCGACACTTTCCACTATTCCAACATGTGCAGCATTAGCACCGTCAGCTGTAAAAAATACAATATCTCCTGGTTCTGGTATATAACCTGAACTCAACGAACGATATCTCCCAATATTATTGTATTTATTCACTCCATCGCCACAAGAACAAAACTTACTAACAGTCGTATCTCCAGCTTTATTTTGAATGTAACTAACAAACATGGCACACCAAGCTTCGTAGCCAGCTGGTACATAATGGTCTGTTCGACCTAAATACCACTGTGTATATGGTGTCCAGCAATTACTTTCTTCTACATATCCCACTTCTTGTTGTGCATACTTAACAATTTGCTCACGAACTGTTGATTTTTCAGGTGATTTTAATGTCCATCTCTGATTCATATTATTAATATTATATTGCTGAAAATTAACATTACCGGAATCACATAAAGTAATTGCACCATTCATAGATTTTAGATGAAAAGCATAACTTCCATCCCAAAATTTATCGGCAATCCAAATCTGTGCATCCGGATCATCCAGCTGGTAAATATCTATATTATCGTTATAATCAATATTCATATTACCATTTGTAGGACGATATACATCCAATACAAATTCTCCACCTTTTGTAACGATTGCCCAGCCGCCATACTTACTATTGTAATTATCAAATCTCCAAATCTGATTATCACCGTTATGTATTCCATATGCACCCACATTTGTTGCATTTGCACGATTTCCATTTGCATAATCCAGTGCCAGACCAGAACTCTTTTTGGAAACAATTAAATATTCTCCACTTGGAAGTCCTACATTCTCCTGATATACATACACCGTATATTTATCCGTCTTTCCGCCATCATTTGTCTTTACTGTAATTTCCGCTGTACCTGCTGCTTTTGCAGTTACTTTTCCGCTGCTGTCTACAGTTGCCACAGAATTATTGCTGCTGCTCCAGGTTACATTTTTGTTTGCGGCATTCGATGGTGTAACTGACCAGTTCGTCTGGATACTGTTTCCGCTTTTCACAACAACATTATTTTTGTTGCTTGTAATCTTGACACCTGTAACGCCTACAATATTCTTTGCGGAAGTTTTCCATTTCTGCGCATTATCAGATACATTAAAATCTTTTAACTGCAGTTTTGTGGACTGAGTAACTTCTGCTGCACCGATCGCATAATTATATCCTTTTAATTTTATGATATAATATCCGTCCCATGTATGGACAAGTTCCCACCTGGATGCTGTATTATCGCTTCCATTGGCGGCTAATTCAATACTTTGTCCGGCTTTTAATGCATTTGAAGTTCCGCCCCGGTTTACACTCAGAATATAATCGCCCGTATTACTGCTTTCCGGTTTCAGTATCAGACCTTTTGAACCATCTTCACTGACTCTCCAATGCTGTGCAGATGAATCATTGTAACCAAAATACTGAACTTTTGTTCCGGCTGCGGATGTGGCATTTACTACATCCATATTAAGGTTCGTGTTTGATGCTGCTGCAAATAACACATTCTTATTTTTCCAGTCGGACGGCAGCTGCACACCGGAACGGTATACATACACGGTAACACTGTCTGTCTTTGTACCATCTTCTGTTTTTACCGTAATAACGGCTGTACCTTCTGCTGCCGCTTTTACATTACCAGCCTGATCGACGGTCGCAACTCCGGTATTATTACTTGACCAGGTAACAGCCTGATTTGTGGCATCTGCAGGTGCTATAACGGCTTTTAGTCCTGTCTGTGCAGAAGATGCTGCATCCATGAATATTTTCTTCTGTCCGGATATGCTGACGGATGATACCGCGATATTTTTCTTATTTATTGTGACTGCTTTTGCACTGCTTCTTGCCACCTTACCGGTATTATCCTTCACTTCTGCAAAAAATTCCATATTTCCGGTATTTTCTGCCGTCCATGAGTAACTGTTATTGTTAGTAAACGATGCTGTCAAACGTGTCCACTGATCCGTATCTTTATTATGTGACAGATAACTGTAAGTATATGGTTCCTGACCACCTGCAGCAGTTACACTAAGCGTGATTGTATCTCCGGTTTCTGCCGTATCTTTATTAAGCTGCAGGATGGACTGTAATGGTTTGAGTGCTTCCATGATTTTTATATTGACAGCACTGCTTCGTACTACCTTTCCGCTGCTGTCTTTTACTTCCACAAAGAAATCACGATTTCCGGCACTTCCTGCCTTCCAGGTATAGGTACTGTTTTTAATAAATGACGGGGTCAGTCTGCTCCACTGGTTCGTATCTTTGTTATGTACCAGATAACTATAAGTATAATTTCCAGTTCCTCCGCTTGCATTTCCAAATATGGTAACATTATTTCCCGTATTTGTCTGATAAGTACTTGCACCGGCAAAAATAGTCAGAGCCGGTGCAGCCTTTTTTGCAGTTATAGTTACAGCCTTGCTTCGTACCACTTTTCCGGTACTGTCTTTTACTTCTGCAAAAAACTCCCGATTTCCCTTACTTCCCGCTTTCCAGGTATAAGTATTACTGCTGGTAAAAGCGGATGTCAGTCTGCTCCACTGGTTCGTATCTTTATTATGAACCAGATAGCTGTAAGTATATCCACCCTTTCCTCCGGAAGCCTGTGCCGTAATCGTTACCTTATTTCCCACAGTAACGGAATCCGTACTGCTCTTTGCCGTAATCGTCAGTTCCTTTGTTGCCGGAGTTGTTCCATTTACTTTTACATTGACTCCGCTGCTCCGTACTACTTTTCCGGTACTGTCCTTTACTTCTGCATAAAAAATCCGTTTTCCGGCGCTTCCTGCCTTCCAGGTGTAGATATTGCTTTTTCCAAAAGACGGAGTCAGACGATACCAGCTGTTCGTATCTTTATTATAGATCAGATAACTATAAGTGTACGTTCCGCTTCCACCACTTGCACTGGCTGCAATCTGTACCATATCACCCTGCTGCACCGTACTGGCACTTGCAAAAGCAATGATACCGAGGCTTTGTGCCGAAGTTACTGCAATATCATCTCCAGCACCGGCAGCATAACATGTCATGCTCTGTGCCGCCAGCATCGCACTTAATAATACTGCCATACATCTTTTTTTCTTCATAACATACTCCTTTCCTTCCGGTTTCTAAAAATAAAGTTATTTTTAAAAACCGGAAAAATTGTTTTTATTTCTGTTATTTTACAACTATGTTAACAGCACTGCTTCGTACTACCTTTCCGGTGCTGTCTTTTGCTTCTACAAAGAACTCACGGTTTCCTTTACTTCCTGCTGTCCAGGTATAAGTATTATTTGCAGTAAAAGAAGAAGTCAGTCTGCTCCACTGATTTGTATCTTTGTTGTGTACCAGATAACTGTAAGTATAATTTCCGCTTCCGCCGCTTGCACTTCCAAAGATTACGACACTGTTTCCGACACTGGTCTGTGCCACACTTGCTCCTGCTACGACGGTCATATTGGAAGCTGCCGCTTTTACACTTATATTGACAGCACTGCTTCGTACCACTTTTCCGGTACTGTCTTTGACTTCTACGAAAAACTCACGGTTTCCTTCGCTTCCTGCTGTCCAGGTATAAGTATTATTTGTTGTGAAGGATGACGTTAATCTGCTCCATGCATTCGTATCTTTGTTATGTACCAGATAACTGTAGGTATATCCTCCTTTTCCTCCACTTGCTGTTCCGGTAATGGTTACCTTACTTCCTTTCGTCACACTGGAAGCACTGCCCTTCGCACTGATTGCCAGTGGTTTTTCATCTGTAACAGATACATTTACCGCTTTACTTCTTACTACCTTTCCGGTGCTGTCTTTGACTTCTACAAAGAACTCACGATTTCCCGCACTTCCTGCTGTCCAGGTATAGGTATTATTCTCAATAAAGGAAGGAGTTAAACGGCTCCACTGATTCGTATCTTTATTGTGAATCAGATAACTGTAAGTATATTCCTCATCACCACCAGTTGCATTTGCCGTAATAATTACTTTATCACCGGTCAGAAGACTGCTCTTATCCGCAGAAGCAGTGATTTTTAAATCTTCGGCAACATATTCTTTAAAATCATACCCTTTATTATTAGCATAGGTTTCTGCCACACTTCCAGTCTGACCATATATCGTTACAGATGAACAATTATCGGTTGCCGTATTGTTGATCGTCGATACGGTTTCCATAAGGCAGAGTTTTTCTAATGCCGTACAATCCAGAAAAGCTTTATATCCGACTGTCTGATTTGCATATCCATACAAACCTTTTCTGTATGTTGCAGACTTTAATGCCGTACAACCCTGAAATGCGTAATCAAGAATAATTTCTACATTTCCCGGAATAACAATACTCTCCAGTGCCGTACAATTCTTAAATGCCTTGCATCCAAGTGTTGCATCCACATCGCCTTCTTTCCATGTAACATCTGTTAAGGAAATACAGCTTTCAAATGCTCCCTCATAGTTAGTTGTTGTGTAGCTTAATAGGCGCAGGGTAGATGGAAGGGTAACACTCTTTAATGATTTACAGTTATAAAATGCCCCATCATATACACGTTCCGTTCCCTCCTGCACAACTACATTTTCCACTGCCGTATTTGCAAATGCACGCAGATTAATTTCTACTAACGAAGATGGTAAAGAAATCTTTGCTAATTTCGTACAATTTTCAAATACACCGGAATAAATAATCTGATCTGCATAGTTTAAACCACTTTCCTTATATTCCATTTCAGTAAGTGATGTACAGTTGCTGAAAGCATCTGGATATAACTTTTTATAATTTCCAGGTACAATTACTTTTGTAATTCCTGTATTTTTAAATGTACGGATTCCGATATAGGCATTTACCGTTCCTGCCTTAATCGTCACATTTTTCAGGTTCGTACAGTCTTCAAAAGTTCCTTCATGATACTGTATACTTGAATTACCGCTATAACCAATAGCAGTTACTGTAGACGGAAGAACTATATTATCCAAAGACGTACACTGATAAAATGCTCCCTGTCCTATAGATGCTAATCCTTCTGAAAAGCTTACACTTTTTAATGCTTTACAAGCCTGAAACACATAACCTTCAATTGTCTGTCCAGTTTTTGTAACATCATTTTTACCATATGTAACCATTTCAAGTGAAGTACAACCGGCAAAAGATTTATATCCTATGCGTACATAATTTCCTGGTATTTCAATTTTCTGTAAACTGCTGCAATTCAGAAAGGTGTTTATTCCCATGGCACAGTCTTTTGTACCCTTCTTTAATTCTACCGAATTTAACGACTGACAGTTTTCAAATACACCATCATAGTTAAGATAACCGTTTGTAGACACACCTAATGTCTCTAATGTAGATGGCAAGCTAACGGAACGTAATGACTTACACCCCATATAAGCACCCTCTCCAATTTCTGTTACCCCTTCTGTTACGCTGACCGATAATAAAGAATTACAGTTCTGAAACGCATATTCGCCAATATAACTCAGTCCAACCGGCAATGAAAAAGTGGTTAATTTCTTACAATCCAGAAATGCATGATTTTGTATTTTCTTTATCATCCCGGTATCTGAATCTTTCCATACTACCGTTTTCAATGCTTCACATGCCTGAAATGCATACGGATATATCATTTGATAATTTTTCGGAATTTCAATGCTTACAAGATTAATACAGTTTTTAAATGTACCATAACCAATACTTGCCACACTGCTTCCTTCTGCCAGCGTTACTTTTGACAACTGCTTACATCCTTCAAACACACCAGTATCACTATAAACAGATGCACTTCCCAGTGTTACTAATGTGGATGGCAGTGATACGGACATTAACCCCGGACAGTTTGCAAATGCACCATATTCGATACTCGTAATTCCTTCCGATATAACTACAGAGGTCAGTGTCTTATTTCCTGCAAATGCATTATATTTGATTTTCTGTACCTCATATCCTCCTATGTGTGCCGGAATGGTAATATCCGTATCCGTGCCGGTATATCCGGTAATCACTGCCTTTCCATAACTGATTTCATACTTGTAATCTCCCTCCGTATATGCATCCAGATATACCTCTGCTCTATCCTGGGCGATTCCATCCGTTGCAGAAGCCTCAATATTAATATCTCCTACCTTTGCATCTGGTACATCTGCCTGCACATATGCCATACTTTGGCTAATCATTGCACAGCTTAAAATAAGTGCCATACTCTTCTTTGATTTCATATAATTCCTCCTTCACTCGTTTTTCCTGCTCTATAAAATACCACAGGAAATAAAATATTTTTATACTATATAATTACCACATTTTTGGTCATTTTTCAATCTGTGACAAGTATGTTTTTTTATTTCAGCCACACCTTATCCGTCAAAAGCAAAAAGAGCGCATATTTCCGATATTATCAGGAATGTCCAGACTCTTTCCGTGTCATTTTTTATTATTTAATTTTACAAAAACAAGTCATTTATTGTAACAAACTATTTTGTCACAACATTAACAGCACTGCTTCGTACTACTTTTCCGGTACTATCCTTGACTTCTACAAAGAATTCTCGGTTTCCGGTGCTTCCTGCTGTCCAGGTGTAGGTATTGCTGGCTGTGAAAGAGGATGTTAATCTGCTCCATGCATTTGTATCTTTGTTATGTACCAGATAACTATAGGTATATCCTCCCTTTCCTCCGCTTGCTGTTCCGGTAATTGTTACCTTGCTTCCCTTTGTTACTGTAGACGCACTGCTCTTTGCCGTAATTGCCAGTGGCTTTGTGTTCGTTACGGATACATTTATCGCTTTGCTTCTTGCTACTTTTCCGGTACTATCCTTTACCTCTACAAAAAATTCACGATTTCCGGTGCTTCCTGCTGTCCAGGTATAGGTATTGCTGGTTGTGAAAGAGGATGTTAATCTGCTCCATGCATTCGTATCTTTGTTATGTACCAGATAGCTGTAAGTATATCCTCCCTTTCCTCCGCTTGCTGTTCCAGTGATTGTTACTTTACTTCCCTTTGTGACTGTGGATGCACTGCTCTTTGCCGTAATTGCCAATGCTTTTTCTGCTTCTGTTGTTACAACATTCACTGCACTGCTTCGTACCACCTTACCGGTACTATCCTTAACTTCTACAAAGAATTCACGATTTCCTGTACTTCCTGCTGTCCAGGTATAAGTATTGCTTGTTGTGAAAGCGGACGTTAATCTGCTCCATGCATTTGTATCTTTGTTATGTACCAGATAACTGTAGGTATATCCTCCTTTTCCTCCGCTTGCACTTCCAGTAATGGTTACTTTACTTCCTTTCGTCACACTGGAAGCACTGCCCTTCGCACTGATTGCCAGTGGTT
>ERZ772854.2496-NODE-2496-length-13387-cov-4.347585_pt1 | contig 13387 bp, 14 predicted proteins | sample MGYA00580844_ERZ772854 | MGnify/ENA primary metagenome ERZ772854 (study PRJEB29015, sample SAMEA2737727) | human gut metagenome | biome: human gut; feature: human-associated habitat; material: faeces | place: China | collected 2012 ...
GGGACCGGCCTGAAAAACAACTTTCTTTGCCGCAAGAAATGAGGATGACAGATTGTGGCACAGCTCTTTCATTTAACCTTGATATATATTAATAACTTCCTGATAGTATTTGGTTTACATTCCTAGTTATGTGAAATTTCTATATCAATTTCATTTGAAATGAGGAGATTACGAGCTGCTAACGACTTATCTGCCATAGCCTTTGAATTTTTGAGGGATTTTCTTTGAAAAAGTGAAATATAGAGCAAAAAATCTATCTCTAGAATACGCTTCCAAATTTTATCACTATATTTGCAAATAGAATCAACTTATATACATTGAATGGAATTTCAAAAAGCTTATGGAAATAACAAGGATAAACAGATTGAAAATTGTATTAGCTGAACAAAACAAGACAGGGAAATGGTTGGCTGAACAACTTCAAAAGAATGAAGCAACCATTTCCCGTTGGTGCTCCAACACTTCTCAACCATCATTGGAAATGCTTGTAAAGATTGCAGATGTGTTGAAAATAGATGTGCGGAAACTGATTAATCACGGTAATAACGAAGAATGATATGGCTAATAAAAATCTGAACAAGGCGAAAGAAGCGAAAAAAGACGAGTTCTATACGCGACTTGAAGATATAAACAATGAACTGAAACATTATCGCGAGCATTTCCGTGGTAAAACAGTGTTGTGTAATTGTGACGACCCACGTGTCAGCAATTTCTTTGCCTATTTTGCCTACAATTTTGAATTCCTTGGATTAAAAAAATTGATTACCACTTGTTACAAAAATCAAGATATGGACTTGTTCAGTCAAAACAAGAGTGAACAGGCTGTATATTTGGTTTATAAAGGAGATAAGAATGGAGACCATATACCAAACGCAGATGAAATAGGTGTGATGCCATTAAAGGGAGATGGTGATTTCAGAAGTCAAGAATGTATAGAACTTCTGAAAGAGGCTGATATTGTTGTTACTAACCCTCCGTTTTCTTTATTCAGAGAATATGTAGCACAACTGATTGAATATGATAAAAAGTTCTTGATTATTGGACATCAGAATGCCATCAAGTACAAGGAAATATTCCCTCTTATTCAGCAAAACAAGCTTTGGCTTGGCTATGGTTTCAAGGGAGGAGCAGGTCATTTTATTTCCCATTACGAGGACAAAGCTACCGCTGGCGACCACCGTGAAGGTATGATACGTGTTTCTGGAGTGACGTGGTTCACGAATTTGGAAACACCTAAAAGACATGAAAATATTATTCTTTATAAAAAGTATTCTCCCGATGAATACCCTAAATATGAGAATTATGACGCAATAGATGTTTCCAAAACAGCAGAAATTCCATGTGATTATGAAGGAGAAATGGGAGTACCTATTACTTTTATGGATAAATACAATCCTGAGCAATTTGAGATAATAGGAAACACATGTGATACAGACTGGATAAGATCTGCGGGATTCAAAACTATGGGGCAAGATACAATTGACAAACTGAGGCAACAAGGAAATAAAGCCCATGTCACAGCCAACATGAACTCACCATATATATTGAAAGAAGGAATTGTAATCTTACCTTATGCCCGTATCATAATTCGTAAAATTCAAAAGTAATTAGCCATGAAGATAGAACTGAAATCAATTAAAATTGCCGACCTCATTAACGGTTACAGCAATGATACCGACACAGGCGTTAAAGGCTTTGGAGGTAAACTGGATATCCGTCCACCCTATCAGCGTGAATTCAGATACGATATAAAGCAACAACAGGCAGTCATTGATACCATATTAAAAGGATATCCGCTTAATATCATGTATTGGAGTGTTGGCGAAGATGGCAATTACGAGATGATTGACGGTCAACAACGCACGTTATCTATCTGTGAGTTCTTTACCCACGGTTTTAACATAGAGGACAAAGATCGTGGCACACTCTATTTCTTAACTTTAACAAACGAGGAAAAGGAGAAGTTTCTGAACTACAAATTGACGGTATATTTCTGCAAAGGAACGGACAAGGAAAAGCTGGATTGGTTCAGAGTTATCAACATCGCAGGAGAAAAGCTGCTTGACCAAGAACTTCTCAATGCCGTCTATACTGGTCCTTTTGTGACAGATGCCCGCCGCCACTTTTCAAAGAATGGTTGTCCGGCTTACAAACTCGGTGCAGACTTTCTAAACGGTAGTGCCATTGAGCAGGCATATCTTTCAACTATCCTCAAATGGGCGGCACGTCATGAAGGCATTACAAAAGTGGACGATTATATGGCACAACACCAATTCGATCCGAACGCCAACAAGTTGTGGGCTTACTTCGTGTCAATCATTACATGGATACGTTCCACTTTCCCTAAATATCGACGTGAAATGAAAGGCTTGGATTGGGGCGCCATGTTTGATGAATTTGGTGAATGCGTTTATGATACGGAAGCACTGGAAAAACAAATCTGTGACTTAATGGAAGATGATGAGATTATGAGGAAATCCGGCATCTACCGCTATGTCCTGAGCGGTGATCTACGTAATCTCAGTTTTCGCACTTTCGACAAAAAACAAAAGCGCGAAGCTTACGAGCGACAGAAAGGAATTTGCGTACATTGCCACAAGCACTTTGAATTGGAGGAAATGGAAGCAGACCACATCACCCCTTGGAAAGAAGGTGGTACGACTATAGTAGAGAATTGTCAAATGCTTTGCAAGAATTGCAATAGAATTAAAGGAGGAAAATAATTATAGATATGAATAACCAAATAAAACAAAATATTACAGAATGTCAAAATATCATAGAGCATATTCGTAATTCTATAAATGATGGGAAATGTAATTTTTGCCCTAAATGCAAGGAGTTAACAAGCTTGTATAATGCACTTAATAAATTATCAATAAGCATTAAATCGGATTTGCCAATCGAAGAGCAGTATATACAAGCATATTTGCCAGCATTAGTCGGAGTGTCTCAAGTTAATGCGTATGATTTTGGAGGTATAATAGCGATGATAAATATAATTCGGGCAAAATGCAATTTGACGAATGATAAACAAAAGAATATATTCATCAGTCATTCTTCCAAAGACAAAGCAATCGTTCAGCTTTTTGTTGATGATGTTTTACAATTAGGGGCTGGCATAAAGCCGGAGCAAATATTCTGCACTTCTATTGAAGATATGGGGATTAAGAATGGGGATGATATCAGAAAACACATTCATCAAAACATAAAAAATGCGGACTATTCTTTCTTGCTTATATCAAATAATTACAAGAAGAGTGAAATCTGTTTGAATGAAATGGGAGCGGTTTGGGCATACGGTAATAATGTCAAGTTATATCTATTGCCAAATACAAACTTTGATTGTATTGGATGGTTATGTAATACAAGAATCGCTGAAAGAATAGATAGTTCGATCGCTTTGGACGAATTGCACGAACAATTGCAACAGCATTATTCTTTGCATAATACATCCATTAAGAGTTGGAGTAGACTACGAGAGAAATTCCTTCGGGAAATTAGAACAATTTAATCAATTATTGTATGTTTCAAGCAGATGTATACAAGATAATGATAGGTGCTCCTTCTGACATCAAAGAAGAAGTTAACATAGCAATAAATGCAATACACCATTGGAATAATATAAATGCAGAAAAACAAAAGACTGTATTATTACCATTGCATTGGTCTATTAGTGCATATCCTATAACAGGAATATATCCTCAAAAAGCAATCAATAAGCAAGTGGTAAATAGAAGTGATTTGCTGATTTGTGTTTTTGGCGCAAAATTGGGGACTCCCACTGAAGATTACGCAAGTGGAAGTGTTGAAGAGATAGAAGAGCACTTAAAAGCAGGAAAGCCTGTAATGATATTTTTTAAGCAGGCTTTGAACGTTAATGATATAGATGTTGAACAAATTTCTCGTCTGCGAGATTTTAAAAGAGCGATTGGCCAAAAGGCTTTATATGTAGACTATAATAGTGCTAATGATTTTGAACGAATTTTGGAAGACAAGCTCTCTCTCTGCATAAATGACAATTTTATAAAAGACAAAATTGTTATAAATGCAATAGAGTGGAAGGAGATTAAAGAAGACACTTCTCAAGAAGAATTATCAGACTATGACAAAGAACGACTAAAATTATGGACTTCTGTGGATGATCCAGACTTTTTTCAAGTTCATTTTGAAGGAGGAGGCTGTGTATATGGTTTAGGAGCGACAAATCAATATGAAATAAAAAATGGTCGAGAAAAAATAGAATGGGACTCTTTCTTTGAGAAACTTTTAAAACTTGAACTTATTGGAATTAGAGGTTATGATAAACATAGCTATCCAATTTATCAACTTAAAGAAGCTGCGTATAAGTATGTAAAAACACATAATTTATAATCAATCATATGCAAACCGAATCCCAAAACATAGAGTTCAAAGAATCTTGGCGCGATGAATATCTGAGATGGATATGCGGATTCGCCAATGCGCAAGGGGGGCTTCTTTATATCGGCGTAAAAGACAACGGCGACGTATGTGGTACGCCAGGCACTAAGAAATTGATGGAGGATATTCCCAACAAAGTGCGTGATATGCTCGGTATTTTGGTGGATGTCAATCTGAAAGAGAAAAATGAAAAGCAATATCTTGAAATTGTAACAGAGGCATATCCTTATCCGATTAGTTTTCGTGGCAAATATTACCAGCGGAGCGGTGCCACCAATCAAGAATTGAAAGGCGCAGCTCTTGACCGTTTCATGCTTCGCAAGCAGGGAAAGACATGGGACGGTGTTCCTGTGCCTTATTTAAAGGTAGAAGATTTGGACAACGCTACGTTTGATTTGTTCCGCAAATATGCCAAACGAAGCGGACGCATGGAAGATGCAGATTTGGTGGATGATAATCACGGTTTGTTAGAAAAACTCCGACTTTATGAAGGCGACTATCTGAAACGGGCTGCCGCTTTGTTGTTCCATCCTGACCCGGAACGATACGTGACCGGAGCTTTTGTAAAGGTCGGTTTCTTCCGTGAGGGGATGGATTTGGTATATCAGGACGAAATTCATGGTAATCTGTTCCAACAAATTGTAAGGCTGATGGATTTGCTGTGTACCAAATATATGAAAGCTGTCATTACATACGAGGGTATTCAACGTATAGAGACATTGCCTATGCCGAAAGAAGCTTTGCGTGAGGCATTGTTGAATGCCTGTATCAATAAGGATTATGCAGAATCTTCTCCCATCCAAATCCGCGTGTATGAGAATAAATTAGAAATAGTAAATGGGGGCGTGTTACCAGACGGTTGGACAGTGGAGACATTGTTGTCCTCACATCGAAGTTTCCCCTATAATCCCGATATTGCCAATACGTTCTTCCGTTCTGGGGAGATTGAGGCATGGGGACGAGGTATAGAACGTATTATAATGGCTTGCAAGAACGATGGTTTCTCTATACCGGAGTTCCGTTATGATGCTTCAGGTATTTGGACGATATTCAAGTATGAGTATCCAGAAAGAGCAACTGCCCAAAAGACTGCCCAAAAGACTGCCCAAAAGACTACCCAAAAGATTGCCCAAAACCTGACGAAGCAACAACAGGCTGTGCTATCTTTCTTAAAAGAGCATCCCGAAGCGACCCGAAAGACGATAAGTGAAAGCCTTCCTAACATCACAGAGGATGGTGTTAAGTATAATCTTTCACGCCTTCAAGAACTTGGATTATTGGAGCGTGTAGGAGGTAGAAAGCAAGGTTTTTGGCGGATTGTAGAGTAAAAGCTTTATGAATGATTTAGAAGAATTTGAAAATTGGCATAAGGATTTGATGGTATGGGAACACTTTCAAGATGAACTAGAAAGAATTAGTGGAGAAAATATATCGGATAACTCGCATGAGTTAGACAATGAAAAATATCTTTGTACTCAGAAACTTTCACGCAACCTTGTGTAAAACATAGCAAGTCAACAGTGGAGCAATAGGAGAAGATTACTCTTGTGTGTTTTCTGAAAAGCGATAATATTCAATTATTGGGAAATATATCACGATTCATGATGGCAACGAAAGAAAATCTGGAACTTGTTGTGGTGAAACCGATTTTCCCGTTGGGTTTGCCTTTTGCAAAGGCATGAAAAAGAAAGAGTAGATATTGCGTGTCTTAAAACAGACTAACGGTAACTGGAGTGTTGCGGCCGAACCGCTCAGAATAGGTAGGACACACGATACAATGAACTGAAAGAATATGAAATATAAATTTCGGCAATCATAGTCGATAATTTATTGTATTTGTAAAAGTATGCTTTAAAAAGAATAAAAATCATCTTTGAATTTTTTCTATTTGATTATTTGACAAATAGGACTTTTTTTCGTACTTTTGCATATAAGGATTTGGATATGTGAATCCAAGCAGAATGGAGAAGACAGGTGGTTTCTAAATCATTACCTATTCAATATGTTACTCTTCTTAAAACTTTTATAATCAAATGATTATCTATTAGTGCAAGAAATGTGAAGCACCCGAAGAGGAACATGTCACGTACGAGGTTGGTCTGTTTTTTCACGAACACGGCGTTAGCCAGGGTGCGCAGTTCCTCTTCCGTGAGGTAGCCCCGGTCTGTCTCCTGCATTTCAAGGCTGTACTCACCGAAAGGGTCGGAACGGACGATACCACGCCGCCATGCCTTGTCTGTCAGGCTGAGCAGTGGCATGGTGTATATCCAAAGAGTGTTGTCACTCAATCCCTTTTCCACGCGCAGGTACTTATCGAAATCGGTGATAATCTCCTTTGTCAGTTCCTTGTAAGCCATATCGGTTCGTTTCTTCTTCTCCCAAAGGAAGGTGGCAAAATGGTTGTACACGGCCAAGTACTTGTTGTAAGTGGATTTGGCACGCTGTCCTTTCTCCACCATCGCCTCAAATTCCCGGTTCATGTTCTCGAAATCTTTCAGGATGCAGTTTTCCATCACACCGATACCCAGAAAGGCGTTACGCAGCTTTTCGGCGGTGACAAAATCCTCTTCCCGGAGGATGCGGTGATAGTGGTTGGTAAGCCGGGCACTGACTTCTTTGAGCTGCCCGTTTATCTCTGTCGCCTCGGCGGACTTGCCTTTTGCCTTACCATTCTCCCATAAATCCGGCGTAACGAATAGTTTGGTTCCCAATGCTTTGTCATCCCCATCAATGGAGATCTTCACCATGATGGGGGCTTTTCCGTCCCGGTTTCTCACTGCGGATCTCTTGATGTAGAACGAGGTCGCAAACGTACTTCTCTTTGTTTCCATAACTCTAAAATTTTCGTTTCTAAAGGTAGTTAATTATTTGTTACCAAGAGTTATGCAAAACAACGCAAAGTTATGAAACAGAACTTGTTATATTCCATATATCCTCTTTAGGACTGGTAGCTGCTTAGTAGCCGAACTTTGTCTGAAAGGGGGATTTTCAAGCGTTTTATGCCAAAGCTTGTTTCAATCCGTCCTACATACAAAATACTGACCTCCAATTATTTAAGTAGAACTTTGCTTTTCTTTGCGTCTTATGCCGATTTTTCAGTGAAAAACCGTTGCCAGATACCGTCGGCCAAAACATCTTCGTGGTCATCGCTGATGTAGACGTCGATCGTGTTGTCTCGGTCTGCACGACGGATCTTCTCGATCCAAGGCAGATTCATTACTTTCGGATGCTGGCGTAAGTACCAGATATCTGCCTTGTTGCCCGCCAGACGGGTACAGTGGATACGGCTTTGCTGGCCGGCACCGATACCGATGGCCTGTCCGTCCTTAACGTAGCAGACTGAGTTGCTCTGCGTATATTTCAGTGTGATAAGGGCGATGATCAGGTCGCGTTTCGCTTCGTCTGGGAAATTTTTGTTCAGGGTCGGGATGTTGGTTAGCAGGTTTTCGTCTAATTTGATCTCGTTACGTCCCTGTTCGAATGTGATGCCGAAAACATCTTTGTGTTCGATAGGAGCGGGGCAGTAGTCTGGATCGATTTTGATGATATTATAAGTGCCTTTCCGTTTATTTTTCAAGATTTCAAGCGCTTCCAACGTATAGTCGGGAGCAATGACGCCATCGGAAACTTCGCGGTTGATGAGGCGTGCAGTCGCTTCGTCGCATATGTCGCTGAGTGCGATGAAGTCGCCGTAGGACGACATACGGTCGGCACCGCGGGCGCGAGCATAGGCGGTTGCAAGCGGAGTGAGCGGAAGATCGTCCACAAAATAGATTTTCTTCAACGTATCGTTCATCTCGATACCCACGGCGGCCCCTGCCGGACTTACGTGCTTGAAGGAAGCGGCGGCGGGCAGTCCAGTTGCTTCTTTCAGTTCTTTTACTAATTGCCAGCTGTTGAAAGCATCCAGGAAGTTGATATATCCGGGACGTCCGTTCAAGACTTCTATGGGCAACTCCCCTTGCTGCATGAAAATGCGCGATGGCTTCTGGTTGGGGTTACAGCCGTACTTGAGTTCTAATTCTTTTGCCATTGTTTTAGTGTTTTTGTAGTTTACATGAATAACCGTTTATATTCCCTTTCGAAGTTGGGTGTGAAAATTCCTTTTCCCATATTTTCGAGGATTTCGGAAGGAGACCAGAAACGTCCACCGTCCAGTTCGGAAGGGTCAGGGATGATCGGACCGTCGTAAATGGTACGGTAGGTGTTGACTAACTCTTTTTCTATAGCCGATTCGAATACATAACGGGTGATGAATTGCGGGATAAAATCTGTTATCCCTAATTCTTCCCGTACTTCCCGGTGAAGGGCATCTTCGACCGTCTCTCCGTAGTCAATATGTCCCCCTACTGCTGTATCCCATTTACCGGGTTGGATATCTTTGTTTATCGAACGCTTTTGTAGGTAGAGGTCACCTGCTTTATTGAAAATATGTAGGTGCACTACCGGATGTAACATTTTCGATCCGTTATGGCACTCCTTACGGGTAGCTTTTCCTATTGTCTCTCCCTTTTCATTAACCAAAGGGAACCATTCTTCTTTCATTGATTTTAGATTAATTATTAAATCCCATTTTGTTTTAAAATACTTTGTAGTTCTTTATTAATTATGTTTTCACGTTCTGATTTATCGTAAAGAAAGTGTAAACCAATTTGTCGGTTTAATCCTTTCCGATTCCACTGATCACCTTCACTAATTCCTCATCTGACAATCCTTCACCATAGGTGGCGTAATCCATGCGGAAAGTACAACCATCTTTATATTCGGAACAGCCGTAAGCCGTTTTTCCACGCAGGATGCTACCTTTCTTACAGATCGGGCATACTGGCTTTACGGGAACGGTTGTTGATTCCGGTTGACCGGCAGTCTTTTCCTTCTTGGCACGCGGTTTGCGCGTTTTTTTCCCTTTCGGCTCCTTTTCGGCTTGGGGCTTCTCCGGAGCAGCCTGCTCGATTGTGATGGTGCGTCCGGTCTGGTCGGAGAGGACGTTGATCACTACTTGATGGACCATCAGCTTAAGCTCTTCCAAAAAAGTACGGGCTTCGTAGGTGCCCCGTTCGATTTGTCGTAGTTTCTTTTCCCAAAGACCGGTCAGTTCGGCGCTTTTCAGCAGCTCTTCCTGTATCGTGTCGATGAGTTCCACACCGGTAGCTGTAGGAAACAGGTTCTTGCGTTCCTTGCGGATATAATTGCGTTTGAATAAAGTCTCGATGATGGCGGCGCGGGTGGAAGGACGGCCTATACCGTTTTCCTTCAATGCGTCTCTCAATTCGTCATTGTCCACAAGTTTACCGGCTGTTTCCATGGCGCGGAGCAATGTCGCTTCGGTGTAGGGTTTGGGCGGCTGTGTCCATTTTTCGCCTAATGTCGGTTTGTGGGGGCCACTTTCTCCTTTTACGAAATCCGGCAGTACGCCTTCTTCATCTGACGGTTCGGCGTCCGAGTCTTTCTGCTCTGCTCCGAACACAACGCGCCATCCCGGTTTCAGTATCTGTTTGCCTGTTACCTTGAAATCTACTTTGTCGACTTTACCCAATACCGTAGTAGTCGAGATTTCGCAGTCTGGGTAAAAAGCTGCGATGAAACGGCGGACCACCAGGTCGTACACCTTCCGTTCGTTGTCCGTTAGGTTGCGTGCTGGTACACCGGTCGGGATGATGGCATGGTGATCCGTCACCTTCGAATTGTCGAATACACGTTTGTCTTTCCGTATTTTCGCCTTCAGCAGCGAGGCTGTCAGGTCGATATAGTCAACCAGGCCGTTAAGTGTGTTGGGAACTTTAGGATAGATATCGTCACTTAGGAAAGTGGTGTCGACACGCGGGTAGGTTGTCACTTTCTTTTCGTATAGCGACTGGATCAGCTTCAATGTATCGTCAGCCGTGAAAGCAAATTTCTTATTACATTCCACCTGCAACGAAGTCAGGTCGAAAAGGCGGGGAGCATATTCCTTCCCTTTCTTTTCTGATATGTCGGTGACGGTGAATTCTTTTTGCCGGACTATTTCCAGGAAAGCTTCCCCTTCCTCTTTCTTCGTGAATTTGCCTTTGGTAACCGAGAAAGTAGTGTTTCGGTAAACTGTTTTCAGTTCCCAATAAGGTTCCGGCTTAAAGTTGTCTATTTCGGCTTGTCGGTTTACGATGAGTGCAAGGGTAGGTGTCTGTACTCGTCCGATGGAAAGCACTTGCCGATTTTGTCCGTAGCGGAGCGTATAAAGGCGCGTTGCGTTCATTCCTAACAGCCAGTCACCGATGGCGCGGGAAAGACCGGCTTCGTATAACTTGGTGAAGTCGGACTGTTCTTTCAAATGTTGAAAACCTTCGCGGATCGCTTCTTCTGTCAACGAAGATATCCATAGGCGGTAGACCGGGCATTTACAGCCAGCCTTTTGCATCACCCAACGCTGGATCAGTTCTCCTTCCTGGCCGGCATCTCCGCAGTTGATAACCATTTCGGCATTCTGCATCAGTTCTTCGATTGTTTTGAATTGCTGTTCGTATGTCGGATTGCTGATCAGCTTGATCCCGAATCGAGGCGGGATCATTGGGAGGGAAGCTAGACTCCATCGTTTCCAGTTCTCTGAATAATCATTGGGCTCTTTGAGAGTGCACAGATGTCCGAAAGTCCAGGTTACCTGATACCCGTTTCCTTCAATATACCCGTTCATCTTTTTGGTTGCCCCGAGAACTTCTGCAATTTCGCGTGCTACACTGGGCTTTTCAGCTATACATACCTTCATCCGTAAAACACTCTTTTTTGAAATACAAGGACAAAAATACGCTTTTCAAGCGGTTTTTACATTTTTTAGTTGCAAAATAGTTGCAAAAAAGTTCAAAGACCTGTGTAGTTGATAGCAACCGTATTTCTTTTTTATTTGCTGACCTTTTCCGTAACAGGGACGCCAGTATCGGTTGTTATGCCTTGCAGTTCCACGTATTCCACATTTAGCGGATTGTTGGGGCTGGCCTTGACATACAAAGATTGTAGGATAGCCTGCCGGTTGTCTATCTTGACATGGCAGACGAAGTGATCTCCCTCCCTACAGATCGTCAGTTTCTTTTCCGGATAAGCCGTTAGGGTAATCGTGCAAGTATGTTCTGCTATTGAAACCACTTTGTAACCGTAGGCCATCTTTTTTTGTATGAAACTTAGTCCGTTAGTTTTTCCCGGTTCCATTTCTCGGTTCAGCCAGTAAACTTTTATGGGTTCTTTGGTGTCTAGTTTGCCATTGGTTTGGTTGGCATCATAACAGACGAGGTTGCGGTTCAAGCTACGTGCAATGTGGAAAAGACGGTCCGGTGTCGGATATGTGGAGTTTGGGTCGGTATCTCGGCTGTGTGCATAAGCGTGAATGGAAATGCTCCATAACAGGGAATATAGCAATGATAGTCTTGCCATAAAGTGGATGATGTTGTTCATGATCGTTTGTTTTATGGTATGAAGTCATTAAATAAGTTGTTCCACAAGTGTGAGCTGGACGACTCACAGCTGTGGAACGATTTGTTGTTACCAGATTGTATCTTGGAAAGCGGTGTATTGAACTGTATTATTCGATATTCTTCCTGATCTTGGTCAGGTATTCTTTCATTCTTTCCGAATCTTTGTTTTTGATAATTTCCTGCAAGATATCCAGTTCCTCTTGGATGCGTGCGATCTGATGAGGTGTGCGCGGGTTGAAAAGGATTTCCGTCAATAGATAGTCGTCTTCGGAAAGCAGGCCTCTGGCTATCTTCATGTGACGTTTGAAAGTTGTACCCGGAGCATCCTGGTGTTTCATCGTGGCAGCGAATACCATTGTGGATGCAAACGGAATACCGAGCGAATAAGCCACGACTTTGTCATGTTCTTCGAAAGTATATTCGCAGATATGTAGGCGCAGGCTGGAATAGATATCTTTGAAGAATATTTTTCCCAGATGATCCCCTTCGGAGATAATGATCGTATTTTCTTTCTCCAGTTGTCCCAAATTGGCGAATGTCGGACCAAACATCGGGTGGGTAGAAACATACGGGAAGCCACATGTTTCGTAAAATTCTTTCAGGTGTGTCTTGACCGATGCGATATCCGAGATGATACAGTATGGCTGCAGGTAAGGCATGACACTCTTGAATGCTTCGATCGTATAGCTTAGTGTCACGCAATTGATGACTAATTCGGGTTTGAATTCGGCAACTTCTTCCGGCTTCTGTAGGCGAAGGGCGTTGTATATGAAACGCATCCGTTTCGGATCGCTCTCAAGTACGGCTACTTCATGTTCAAAACTAAGTAAATCGGTGAAGAAAGATCCCATCTTCCCTGCACCCAATATCAATATTTTCATTATCAGTAATTGTTTAATGTATTAATGTGTCCATAATAATGTGCCAATGTACCAATTAAAGAGAATGTCCCATTGGCAAATTGGCATATTAGCTCATTGGCACATTATTATTATTGTTCATTCATGATGATCATCTGCTGGCGGACGGATTCTTCATGGATTTCTTTCAAGATTTCTTTTACAAAGTCCGTACTCAAATCCATCTGCTCACCCATATTGGAACGCTTTTCCAGAATTTCGCTGTAGCGCGGTGATTGCAGGATTGGCATATTGTGCTCTTTTTTGTACACGCCGATCTCGCGGGAGATACGCATACGTTTAGCCAGCAGTTCCAGTAGTTGTTCGTCGATACCGTCGATCTGGCGGCGGAGTTCAGCCAAGTTTTCCGTTGTCTGGTTGGAGTCGCGGATAACCAATAAATTCAGAACGTAATCCAATACATCCGGTGTGATCTGCTGTGAAGCGTCGCTCCAAGCGCAATCGGGGTTGCAATGCGATTCGATGATCAAACCATCGAAACTCAAGTCCATAGCCTGCTGGCAGAGAGGAGCGATCAGTTCGCGTTTGCCTCCGATATGGCTCGGATCACAGAAAATAGGCAGGTTCGGCATGCGGCGACGAAGTTCGATGGGGATATGCCAGAGCGGG
>ERZ772854.2500-NODE-2500-length-13370-cov-6.829741_pt1 | contig 13370 bp, 10 predicted proteins | sample MGYA00580844_ERZ772854 | MGnify/ENA primary metagenome ERZ772854 (study PRJEB29015, sample SAMEA2737727) | human gut metagenome | biome: human gut; feature: human-associated habitat; material: faeces | place: China | collected 2012 ...
TCCGGGAGATAAGCCTGTTAATCGACAGATGAAGAAGAGACCACAGGAAGAGGTTCAAGAACAAGAGGTATGTAATATTCATACGCTTGGCCAACAGCAAGTTCAACGCTATGAAGAAGATCGATACGCACAGAATCGTCACCATCACCATCCGTACACGCATACCCGTACGAAGCAGCTTGTGATGGAAATGATTCTTATCGGGCAAGAACGGGTTACGATGATTACGAAGGCGATGAAGCACCACACGGATCACATCGAGTAAAGGGACCAAGACCGTGGAGAAAGCGATCACCATATAGGGATTTGGCAACTCCGGTGAGACTTGGTTCGACACGCACAGATGGATGATCAGGAAACTGATCACGTAGCCCAGCGTAAGACTACCCGCATCACCCATAAAGAGCTTATGGCCACGGTTTGCGTTGCCAAAGACGTTGTAACACCAAAAAGGCATGAGGACTCCCAGCGTACAGATGGCCAACAAGGCGTACACATACTGCATGCGGATAAAGAAGATCACGCTCAAGACCGACAGGGCGATACTGCACAAACCGGAGGCCAAACCATCGATACCGTCTATCAAGTTAATGGCGTTCGTGATATACACCACGATAAAGACCGTGACGGGGATCCCCACCCAAGCGGGAACCGAGTATACACCGAACAAGCCTCCCAAGGAACCGAACCAATTACCGGACAGTACTAATAATAACGCCGACACGATCTGGACGGCGAACTTGTAACGGTAGCCAACACCCACAAGATCATCGCAGACACCCACTAGATAGAGTAACGTCATGCCCACGAACAGAAAGAGATACTCATAGAGCATGTTGAACGACAGGCTCGATGAGCCCATATCCCAAAAGTACAGGCGGAAGCCTATCACAAGGAACATGGACATCAGGATCACCGGAAAAAACGACAGGCCGCCCAGACGGGGGACCGGCGTCGTATGTACCTTACGGGAATCCGGGACATCATATAACCGTTTCTTGTGGGAGATCACCAAGATCCTCGGGATGATCACCATCCCGAACAGCACGGAAAAAAGGAAGCCCGACAGTAGTAGTAATGTTATTTGCATGATTTGCGTATTAGTTATTTCTTCTTGTCACCGGCCTCGAAACCGTAACCATAGCCGTAGCCGTAGCCATAACCGTATCCCTTGCCGTAGCCGTATTTCTTGCCGTAACCGTAGCCGTAGCTGTTCTTGCGCTTCGTCATGTCCAAGCCGTTGATCACCGTCGCGAGCTTCGGGAACTTACGCTCACGCCGCAACACGTTGATGTAGCTGAAACCGGCCTTCGGTGTCACGTCCGCACGGCAGACGTACACGCACATGTCGGCCACACGGCCGATGATCGCCGTGTCCGTAACCATGCCGATAGGGGCCGTATCCAAGATGACATAGTCGTAGCGTTCCTTCAACCGGGCGATAGCCTTCTCCAGCACGTCACGGGCGACCAGCTCAGTCGGGTTCGGGGGGATAGGACCGCCCGGGAGGATATCGAGGTTAGGGCTGATATCGGATCGCTGGACCATGTCGAACAACTCCACGTGATCAGGGTCGCTAAGGTAGTTCGTGATGCCCTCCATCTTACGGGAGATATTGAACACCTTGTTCAGGCCCGGCTTGCGGATGTCCATGCCGACCACCACCACCCTCTTGCCCAAGTAAGCCAAGCTCACCGCCAAGTTGCCAGCGACGAAAGACTTGCCCTCGCCCGGTTGCGTGGAGCTGAAAAGGATCACACGCTCGTCCTTGCCTAGCATGAACAAGAGGTTCGTGCGCAACCCCCGGAACATCTCCTCCATCAGGTCGTTCTTGTTCTCACGCACCACGATCGAGCCCTCACCCGTCTTCTTGACCAACGGGAGCTCCGCCAAGATAGCCACGCCCGTGATCGCCTCGACGTCCTCACGGTTCTCGATCTTGTATTTCAACAGGTCATGAAGGTAGACAATGCCCACCGGGATCGCCAGGCCCAAGATCAACGCCGCAAGCATGAAGACCATCCTCTTCGGGGCGACAGGACGCTCATCGGCGAGCGGCTCCTCGATGATGCGGCCGTTGTTTGCCGTGGCTGCCAGCGTGATGGCGTTCTCCTCACGCTTCTGCAACAGCATGACGTACAACGTGGCCTTGATCTCCTGCTGGCGGGAGATCGTCATGAACTCCTTCTCCTGCCTCGGGGCGTCGCTGATGCGGCTCTCGAACTTGCTCGCCTGACGGTCGATGTCCGCCTTGGCGATCTGGAGGCCCCTCAGGACGCTGTTCACCGTCGTCTTCACGTTGCGGCGCATAGCCTCGATGCCGGCGTTCATGTTGATGATGGCCGGGTTGCTGTCCGACGAGGTACGCAACAAGCGCTTGCGCTCGATGATCATCGTGTTGTACTGGTCGATGACAGAGGTGAGGTTTTGATCCCGCAGGCCCACGTTGGCAGGGATCACCTCGTCCATGTTCGCAGGATCGTCGATATAATTGCGGAGATACTGCACCAAGTTGATCTGCGTGGCGTTCTCCGTACGTTGTTGCTCATACCTCGAGCTTTCCTGCAAAGCCATCTGGGCGTCGCTCGTCAAATTCGTCAGGCCGGAGCGTTGCTTGAAGGCAGCGAGCTCGCTCTCCGTAGTGCCCAGCTCGCCGTTGATGATGCCGATGCGCTCCTCGATGAACTCAGCCGTCTTCTGCGCCACCTCGTTCTTCTCGTCGTTGGCGTCCTGGTTGTAGAACGACACCAAGCGATTGATGAAATCAACGCCTCGTCGCCTCACCGTGTTCCTCAAGGATACCTTGGCGATCGTCGTCGTCTTGGACGAGGGCGTCACGCTCAACTCCTTGCCGTAAGCCTCGGCAGTGGACGTGGGCGTATGGACGTGGGCCACCAGCTCGATCTCCCCGCCCTCCAACTCGGGTATGGAATCCATGCCCGTGAAACTGAAAACCCCCACGGGGGTGGGCAATATGGCGGGGAGCCTGTCGAAGCCCTGCTCCATCGTCTCCTCGTCACCCTCCTTGTCGATCTTGTACTCCGCTCTCACCGTTAGCTGACCCTCCTTCGTGTAGCGCATGCGTAGCTCGACGGGGGCCACCAGACGGTCCGCCTCCTCGGGGGTGATGAACACGTTAACGGGGGAGTTCTTGTATAAAGGGGGGTTGAAGCCCAAGGCGTTCGACTCCTCCATGTCGATATACAGGCCCATGTCGTTCACCACCTTCTTGATCAACGTGCGGGACCTCAGGATCTCGACCTCGTTGTCGAAGTTGCTCGTCATCGAGAGCATGCCAAGGTCCTGTATCGCAGCCAAGCCGCTGGCGGCGTTTGCCCCCTTCTTCTCGTCCTCCTTGATCAGCACCGACGACGTGACGTTATACACCGGCGTCTGGTAACGCAGGAAGACGTACATCCCGATGCAGCAGGCCAGTACGCTCGCCACGAACCAAGGCCAATAAACCATATACTTGAAAAACACGGCGTAAAGATTGATCTCACGATCCTCCCCCTCCGGATTGTTATTATTATTATTGCTTGTATTTATACCATCGTCCACCATCTCTCTAAATTTTCAATTCTCAATTCTCTATTTTCAATTATTTAAGTATGTTCACCAACAGGCCGGCGATCGAGACCAAGATCGAGATCGAGCTCACCCACAACGTCGTGCTGTTACCGATATCGGAGTTCTTCGCCTTCGTCTCGTTCGGCGTGACATAAAGGATGTCGTTCTGTTTCAAATAATAATACGGGGAGGTCACGATTCCGGCGTCGTTCAGGTCAAGGTTGATGATCTTGCGCTTCCCGCTCTCGTCCTCGCGGATCAGCTTCACGTTGTCACGTACGCCATAGATCGTCATGTCGCCGGCCATCGCCAACGCCTCCAGAACGTTCACCTTCTCGTTGCCGATCGTGAAGCTGCCCGGACGGGCCACCTCGCCCAAGACCGAGATCTTGTAGTTCGCCATGCGCACCGTCACGATGGGCGCCTCCTTCAAGTAAGGCCTCAATCTCTCACGGATCAGGCTCTCCGCCTCGTTCTTCGTCAAGCCGCCGACCCTCAGCGTACCGATCACAGGGAAGTCGATCTCGCCGGAGTTGTTCACGAGGTATTGCTGCAACGTGGGTTGCGTCGTCGTGTTGATGTTCGTCAGGGCCGCGTTCAACGGGGTCTGCACCGTCAGGTTGAACGGGGCCGCCGCCTGAGGGTCCGTCGTGTTGACCGTGATGCTCAACAGGTCCTTGGGCATGATCTTGGCGTCATACAGGGGAAGCGTCCCCTCGAGATCGTTCACCGCCTCCGGGTTCTGGAGGTAGGGCACGTTCTTGTAAGACGTACACGCCGCCAGCAAAAGGGGCAGCGAGAATAGGAACAGTAGTCTTTTGATCTTCATATTATTTTGTTATCGTTTTTATTTCTTTAAACACGGATGACACGGACTTAACGGAAAAGGCGGGACAGGAAACCTTTGGGTTTCTCCGGCTCGTATTCCGACTCGTATTTACGCGTCAAGTCCTCATAGCTCAGTCCCTTGGTCACCATCTCGTAGATCGTGCCCCAGTCCGGGAGGCCGCCGAGATTGCGGTCGTCGATGAAAACGTCCGCCTTCAGCTTGCGGGAGAAGTGGTTGTTCCGGTCTCTCTCCTCCTCCGGGTAGTCACGGTTCACGGCGTAGAACTCCAAGCCACGCTCACGGCAGAAGGACAACGCCTCCTCCAAGAGCCCGCCCTCACGGACCGTCCACAGGATCAGCTTATGCCGATCCGATTGCAATTTCCTCAACGTCTCGATGGCGAAAGGAAGCTCACGCCCGATCGCCGGATACTTGTGCTCGACGATCGTACCGTCGAAATCTACCGCTATTATCATCTCTTTAATTCTCAATTTTCAATTCTCAATTATAAAAGGGCCGGACCACCGGACGGCCGGAGTGGTATATGTTAAAGTGGGGTCAGCCTATCGGCCAAAGCCAAGGGGTCTCCTAGCCGCTAGAGACGGCCATTGCCATCCGGGGGATCCGACCGTTTCTTTTCTGCCCTTATCTAATTCTCGCTTAACCGGGGCAATCCCTCCACCTCGCCGGCGTGCCATTCACGGTAGTCCGCCAAGGGAAACCCGGGGACGGTCAATAGCTTGTAATCCGACCCGTCTCTTCTCAAGATATGCTTGCGAGTATATGAGCGGAGCGAGCGATCCGTAACGGACACCATCACGATCGGGAACGGGTAGGCGAACAGGCGCAACGGAGTGGTCTCGCTATCCGGGAACGCACGATGCAGCTGGTAGGCCGAACGCTCGAACGCTACCCAGTAGGGACCCGTGCAATACAGGTGTATTGAGTTTCGGTTCGCACGCTCACGATCCATGATCTCTGTCAAACGCTCACGCAACAGGTTCATCAGCCGGATGCCCGAAGGGACGCCGCATGTCTCTCTCTCTTCTCTCATATCTTTTATTCATCGCCGTTCCCGTGCCCGAACCAACGGTCGTAATCCCGTAAACGACGTATCAACACGGACTTGCTCCTCTTGGGCGAGGCCTCCTCCATCCAAGGGTCAACCAGCTCGTGCGCCATGCGCTGGTAGAGGCTGCTGTCCGTACAGCCGTACAGCGTGACCAGCAACAAGGCACGGGATTGCCCCGCTTTTATCACCGGGAGCATGCTGCGCATCGTGGAGAGCAAACGATCGAACTCATCCGACTCGCCCAAAAGCAGATAGGCAGGAAGGAGCAAAGAGTAAAGCTTGCAACGGATCACGTCGGTCTCACCACGGAGAGAGGCGTAGCCACGCAGGACCTCACGGGCCAGACGGGCATCCTCTTCCACTACGACGCCGGAGGCATGGTAACGGCCCAAGGCATCGTGCAAGCCCTCCGACAGACGGTCGTTGTCCAAATGGGTATACACGTGCTTGCCCCCCGTGTTCAGCTCGATCAACTCGTACTCCCCCGCTCTCACCTCGAACAAGGGGACCCACAGACAGTCGAGGATACGCACCATCACGTCCTTATGGCCACCGCCCGGCTGCACCACCACCTCCGCCTCCATGTCGGTAAAAGGGCCGGAGGTGATACGCACACGGTCGCCTTTCAACAAGCGGCCGCTATCTGGCACGTATACGGGAAGCTCGTTGGAGTAAGAAGCCGCGACCCAACGCAAGGTATCCATCTCACGATCCGAGAGGTACGGGAAATAAGACCGCCCGCCGGAGGAAACCCGGGGGAGGAAATTATACAGGGGAAGCGTACGCTTCAGGCGGAAGATCTCGTCCTCCGAGGCGTGGACGAACACGTAGTTGTACAACAGGGGTTGCCTCGTGTTGACCATCTTGCCACCCACCTTCCTCGCCTCGACATACGAGGGGGAGAAATACTCGAACAACGCCTCCCCACGACGCTCACGGCGGGAAAGCTCAGCGTCCAGCCCCTTCGAGGGGCTGATCCTGTCACGCCCGCCACCGGCGGTAGGGAGCGTGAGCACGTACCAGCGGACAGCCTCTTGATCACGTCGCTTCAGAACATGCGCCATGAACCTATCCGAGCACTTGCCTGTCAATATATCCATCTCTATGATTATCTTTTCTAGTGGTTATCCCATGGCCCGAAAACAGACCCCATGGCAATTCAGAGCCCTACCAAGAATCATTTATATCATCTTGATAAACAGCGTTTTATATTTTCAAATATGGCATTACTGAAAATTACCATCTCTCGAAATCTTAGGCTACTTGGGGAGTAGCCTAAAAGGTGCGAGAACGGTTATCACCCGGTTGTAGAGACGGGGCACGCCCCGTCTCCCACTGTCTGATAGTAGCTTTAAGTTACCATTTGGAGGGGATGAGACGGGGTACGCCCCGTCTCTACAGGAATGTATGTTCGATTTTTTAGAAGGGACGTGATGATGTAGGAAATACGAGATCATTTCGTCTCTATTGCCATGTCTATACACTAGGAATAAGAACGAAGATTTAAGGAGAATCAAGGTCGGAGCACAAACTAATGAACAAACTAAGCCTAATGATTGCTTGTTATTTGTTATTTTTTATTACTTTTGCGCCGTGAAAGAATACGCTACTTCCCGAGTAGCGAGCCTCTTACCCCACTTTGGGTATCGGTTTACACACGCTCTCAAAACAATTCCGGTTCACCTTCGATAAACGTTCCAACGAGAAGCTCTTCAAATAGATCTGTGTTGTCTTAATAGACTTATGCCCCAACAACTCACTGATAACCTCGATCGATACATCTTGTTCCTTCAAGAACGAGGCGAATGAATGACGGATCGTATATGAGGTGACCGGAAGCGTAACGCCTGTCGATCTCGCCAACAACTTCAAGTCACGGTTAAAGCGGGACAAGGTCCTGTTATATTCTTTGTAGGCCGCCTCACCGGTTCTCCTTCCACTCAAAAAAGGAAATAAATAAAAGGATTCCTTTGCCGTACAAGCGGACAACTCCTCCAGCAGCCGCAACGCCCCGGAGGGAATCTCCAACTGTATGAGAGATCCGCTCTTTTGTCGGTGATACTGCAATATCCCATCCCGGATATTCTCCCATTTCAAATGCGTGAGATCCACAAACGCTATCCCGCTGAACGCGAACATCAACCGAACGGTCAACTGTACACGCCGCAAGGACGGATCCTCCAACGGGGCGTTAAACATACGCTCCAGCATCTCTCGCGGCAACGCCTTCTTCCGCTTGCTTTCAACGCCCGTGAAAACATCCTTGAACAGGTTGGGTACAAAGGGAGCCTCGTTCGCCTCCACGGCTAAGTTATAAATGTGACGAATCCGACGCATATAGGTAGACACCGTATTCAACGAACGGCCCCCACCCAACAACCATGACTGATAGCACAAGAGCGTATCCCTATTAATATAGGAATAAGGTATCTTCTCCATACCGCAGAAACACTTGAACGAGTTCAAGGCATCTTGATAGCTCTTCGCCGTGGAATAATGCTTTTTTTCACGCAGACGAGCTATGTAGACTAACAGGCCCATAACAAAATCTTCTTCTTTTTTCATATCTTCTCCTTAATAAAAAAGCCAAAAATACTACCTTTGTACACTATTAATTAAGTAAACCATATTTAGAGTAAAAACATTACCATGAAGAGATTTTGGAGTATTCCACTTATGCTCATGCTATTCGCATGCCAAACTCCCAAAGAGAGTAGAGAGGAATTATCGCTTGCCGGTTGCTGGGAATTACGATTGGATTCAACAGATGTCACCGAGCAAGTTCAATTACCGGGTACCACGGACACCAACCAAAAAGGATACCCTAACAATGATAAGGAGGAGACAACTCATTTGTCTAGGCCCTTCCGCTATCAAGGTAAGGCTTGGTATCAGAAAGAGATCACGATTCCAGAGAATTGGGAAGGCAAGAGCATTTGGTTAATCTTGGAGCGAACAAAACCGACCCAAATATGGGTAGATAGCATATATGTCGGTTCATCCGACCATATTTCCACCCCTCAAGAATACGATCTGTCCACATATCTCCGGGCTGGGAAGCATCACTTGACTATTCTAGTCGATAACGGTTTGAGCGTTCCACCCCAATTATTGGACAATTCACACGCTTATACGGAATCCACGCAGACAAACTGGAACGGTATTATCGGAGACCTGAAATTGGAAGCCCGTCCACAATTCCATATCCGCCGGATACAAGTATATCCACATGCGGATCAAAAAACGGTGGACGTAAAAATAAAGCTTTCAAATCCATTCGAGCAAATGATCGTAGCCGCCGTTCAAATAGAGATGGAGGCTTTCAACACAGGCTTAGAGCACCATATCAAATTCAATAAGAATATCGTAGTTCAACAAGACGAGATCATATTCCAAATACCGATGGGTGATGACGCCTTGGAATGGAGCGAGTTCTCCCCTACCCTGTATCGCTTGACCGCGAACATCCAAGGAGAGAATATCCAAGATAGCCAAAGTACTACTTTCGGATTAAGAGATTTCAAAGCAGAAGGAACACAATTCAACATCAACGGATTGACCTCCTTCCTTCGTGGAAAACACGATGCTTGCGTATTTCCGCTTACAGGCCATGTACCGATGGATACCGCAGCATGGAGACGTTATTTCCGCATCGCCAAGGAATACGGTATCAATCATTGCCGTTTCCATTCATGGTGTCCTCCTAAAGCTTGTTTCGAGGCGGCCGATATCGAAGGTTTTTACCTCCAACCGGAACTGCCTTTTTGGGGAAAGATGGAAAAGGGCGATACCACTTTGATCCATTTCCTCACCAAAGAAGGATTACAAATACAGGAGGCTTACGGGAATCACGCCTCTTTCGTCATGATGGCGATCGGCAACGAGCTTTCCGGGGATCAAGACGCGATGGTAGACATGATCGCCCGTTTCCGTAGTGAGGACGGACGGCATTTATACGCATCTGGATCGAATGACTATCTAGGCTTCAACGGCCCTGCGGCGGGTGACGATTACTTCACGACCTGTCGAGTCCCCGGCGCTAACGTATTCAGCAACCATACCCGGGGTTCCTTCTCTTTCGCAGATGCGGAGGATGGCGGTTATATCAACCATACCTATCCAAACTCGGTCATGAATTTCGAATCCGCTATCGAACAATGTTCATTGCCTATCATCGGACACGAAACCGGGCAATTCCAATGTTATCCGAATTATGAGGAAATCAAGAAATATACCGGGGCACTAAAACCTTGGAATCTGGAGATATTCCGCAAACGGCTGGGCGAGTCCGGTATGGCCGGACAAGCGGATGATTTCTTCAAGGCTTCCGGTAAATGGATGGCGCAACTTTACCGGGCCGAGATGGAAATGGCGTTCCGTACTCCGGGAATGGCCGGCTTCCAATTATTGGATTTACAGGATTATCCGGGACAGGGCACGGCGTTAGTCGGTATCTTGGACGCTTTTATGGATAATAAGGGCTTGATAACCGCCGAGGAAAGAATCTTGCGATGATGTCGTATTATTGGCTCTCCTGCCTAAATTCTGTTACTCCGGGAATGAGGCGATCAAAGGCTCCATCAAGGTAGCGAACTATACACCTACCGTTTTAAAAGGGAAACAGCTAACTTGGACCTTGACAAATGGTCAAGATCAAGTAATCGCCCAAAATAACATACCGTTGCTAATCAATCAAGGCACGTTGGCCGAGGTAGGTCCATTAAATATCGCTTTACCTGCCATTCAAGAGGCTGAGACCTATACTTTACGGCTGGCGATCGAGGGCACGGAGTATCACAATCATTATCCGTTATGGATTTATCCGAAACATAATAACGTGCAAATCCCTACGGATATCAATGTTATTAAGAAATGGGATAAACAGGCCGAGAACTTATTGGCGAACGGGGCGAAAGTATTGTGGTTCCCGGATGCCAAGACTTACAAGAACGTGACGGTAGACGGATTATTCCAGACCGATTACTGGAATTACCGGATGTTTAAGTCCATCTGCGAATGGGTAAAGAAACCGGTCTCTCCGGGTACCCTCGGATTATTAATGAATCCCTCTCATCCGGCTTTCACTCATTTCCCGACGGATTTCCATACAAACTGGCAATGGTTCACGATGATAAAGAATAGCCATCCGTTGATACTGGACCAGCTTCCGGATAATTACAGGCCGATCGTACAAGTGATCGATAACGTGGAGCGTAACCATAAATTAGGGATGATCCAAGAATTCAATGTCGGCCCGGGCAAGTTATTAATCTGTATGACAGACTTGGAAACCCAACAAGAATACCCGGAGGCCCGTCAATTATACCATAGCTTATTAAGTTATATGGATTCCTCCGAGTTCTCGCCTCAGATGACATTAACGCCCGCTCAATTGATCGAGTTATTCACGCATCAAGTCGGAGATTCGAAGATCAAGGAATTAGGGAATATCTCGTATGACGAGTAAGCGAGATGACAAATATACGATCTAATCCTGTCTTTTTAATAGATATAAGGCGTATCTTGTAACACAACCTTTTGAGAGAGATTGCCAAGTAGAGGAAAGAGGATAGCTATATATGGCGCTTTTTACTCAAAAAGGCCGCTTTTTATACACGATAGGTCATGAAAGCCTACGCAACTAGTCGTGTTAGGCAACGCCAATAGTCACGTTGGGCATCGAAAGCAGTCATGAATAGGGTTATGAACTGTCATGAATAGGCATCATAACCCTATCATTTCCCCATCGTAACCCTATGAGATAGCCCAAACAACCCATAAGATATGAATTACGATGAACTAATTTCGCTAGAATGAAAGGCTGTTTTTTGACATCTATCTATTTAACAAACGATTACTGATTTTTTCTTGCGTATTTAGGAGCGAGCCGTACTTTGTCCCGGAAAAATCGATTCTCCGGGACTTAACTTTACAATTTGTCAATTTGATTATTCTGTCGAAAGACACCATCTTATTAAGGCATTTAATTCGTCGCATGGAAAGGAGCCTTGAATTCCGGACGGAGCGTACAGGTATCTTCCAATGGGAAATCCCGAGGGGCCTCTTGCGTCACTTCCCCGGTGGCTGCCCATTCAGCCCCTCTTAGTAAGGTTACCTGAAAACCCGTACACTCCATCGAGTAAATCATATTCGGGTCATTGCCGCAATGCCCCAACAGATCGACAAAGACACGCCCCTTCCCCCACTTCACCGTCCACATCAACGGTTCATGGCGTCCACGCTCATAAGCGGTAGCCAATATCTCCACATTCCGTACCGGACCACGCAAGCGGGTATAAATCTCGTCCTTAAAATGTTTCCATCTTATAGGCAGACCTTTCAAAATAGGGTGCTCCGGCGCACGATGCTCTAGGATCGTCTCATGCTGCAAGCCATGATAACCCGCATAACCGGGTGTATAATCGTATACATATTTGCCCTCTTTCCAATACAGGTAAGGACCGTCTTTCTCGTTTCGCCCCTCCCAAGCTCCCATGCCGATTATCTCGTTGTACGCTTTCCAACCGGCCATAGGTACCACGGAGGAATGGATAATCACGACCCCACCACCATCCGCTACATAGTTCTCGAAAGCTTTTTGGACAGGCTCGGGCCAGACTTCACCTCCGTAATTAACAACAACCAAGTTATATTTAGCGAAATCGGGCTTAAAGGTATTTATATCTCCTCCGAAATCCGGGGTAAAGACGAAATCCACCTTAAACATTCCACTGTTCTCTAAGATCTGCTTCATGGCCTCGCAAGCACCTCGCCAATAATGACTGCCATCTTGCCCGGCGATCATCATCGTTTTTATCACCTTTTTCTGGGCGTAAGAGGTTGAGGCTGATAAGGCGCAACAGATAAGCGCTATAAAATAGATATACTTTCTCATGGTTGTTGGGGGTTAAATTTTTCACTCTCGGGACTCCATTCGATACGGTCGTAGCAACGGGTGGTTCGCAAATTATATCCTCGCTCATCAACCGTAAACTTCCCATCCTTGAAATAATCGATATATAACTCGGAGATCCCGTCATTATTGCGATCCTCCACCGTAAGCGTATATTTATCTGTCACATAGATCTCATCCGATATATATTGGATCTCTTTCGTATAATTATCCACGATCACGTAATAAAACTTAAACAGGTCGAAAGTAGGGTAATGCCCATTATCCCGCCCGAAAAGCATGACCTCTTCCATAGCGGCATCATCATCCATATTCGCTAAAACGGATTGTTGAAACCAAAAGCCGTCTTTTTGCGCTTGCGGAGGAATCCGGTCCCAACCCTCTTGATGGGCTGTCACCCGGAATTGGGCATGGGCACCCATACAAACAAAAAGCAGGAGAACCCAATAAATCAATCGTCTTATCATGTCTATCATTTTTAATTATTATTCATATTTATAAGGCACAAATGTAATGATATGTCTCTTATTGATTATATTTGTCTTGTATTAAATTCACCTTTAGTCTAAATATATTATGAGCGATCAACCAATAGATTTTACGCAACGTAACATAGCCATCGACATCCTCCGGGCTGTCACGATGTGCGTGATGATCTTCGTAAACGATTTTTGGACCGTACATGATGTCCCTCATTATCTCGAACACGCCGCTTATGGAGAAGATTTCATGGGATTGGCGGATGTGGTCTTCCCCGCCTTCCTGTTTGCCGTAGGGATGTCCATTCCTTTTGCTATCGAACGGCGTTACGCTAAAGGGATGTCCGGCGAGTCCACGATCCTGCATATTCTTTCCCGAACCCTAGCCCTATTGATAATGGGCGCTTTCATCGTGAACTCCGAGACAGGCATGGCCGATGATGCCTTGTTCCCGATCGGCGTCTATTGGTTATTAATGGTAGTGGCTTTTATTTGTATCTGGAATCA
>ERZ772854.2507-NODE-2507-length-13316-cov-4.581178_pt1 | contig 13316 bp, 10 predicted proteins | sample MGYA00580844_ERZ772854 | MGnify/ENA primary metagenome ERZ772854 (study PRJEB29015, sample SAMEA2737727) | human gut metagenome | biome: human gut; feature: human-associated habitat; material: faeces | place: China | collected 2012 ...
GCTTATGGCTTCTGTGGCCCGGAAGAATCGCCGTCCTCTTGTTACGACAGAATGTTGGGGATTGGTGGATTATAAGGATTGGCCTTTATTGAAATGGGATTGGATAAAGGATCTTTGCGAGTTAGGAGCTATTACAGCGGCCCGTACGGGTATGTGGGTCGGTGTAGCGACCAGTAATTTTTGTGGGCCTCAGTTTGTTGGGATGTGGCGAGATGTGGAATGGCATAAACGCTTGACTTCCATCATCCGTTCTTCTCTGATTGATGCGTCTCTCATGAAGAATAATGAGGTAGCGGCCAAATTGTTGAAACGACTTTAATCTTGGGATGGTATGTATTACGATCATTCTTATATTTTGATAAGATTCTAAAAGCAGGAGGTTATCTTTTGATAGCCGAGTATCATGAGAAGGGGAGGGCGAAACCAGTACTTAGTCGCCGTTATCTAAAAGTAGGCGATGCGGTAACCTCTTTCAAGGATTACTTCGAGTATACATTAAATTAGTTAGGTTAGCTTTTATATCCAATTTCCTACGGCGGCACTCCTCGTGAGTGCTGTCGAGGGGAATGCTACCCCTTTTTTGAAAATACTCAGAGTCCGACTAACCAAAAAGTAATGTTAGGAATATTGTTTAAACCTTTAAATTCGAATAGTTTATGAAAAAGAAAAGTAAGGATCAGCGATGGCGTTGGATATGTGTCGGGTCATTATTGCTCGCTTCCTTAAATGGCAATCTGGAGGCAAGCGGCCTTTCCCATCCTGATGTAAATCCGGTGGAAGTTTCTCAAGCGACAAGAAAATTGAGAGGAACGATCTTGGATACAAATGGAACTCCGGTTATCGGTGCGAGTATTTCCGTAAAAGGAACTACTACCGGTACGATCTCTGACATGAATGGCGTATTTACGCTAGATGTGAAAAATGGCGATGTATTAGAAATCTCGTTTATAGGCTATCTCTCCCATACGGTTAAGGTCGGTACGCAGACTGATTTACAGATTGTCTTGAAAGAGGACACGCAAGCCTTGGATGAGGTGGTAGTGGTTGGTTATGGTGTTCAGAAGAAGAGCGTGATGACAGCGGCCATCAGTCGTGTCACCTCCGATGATTTGGAGAAGCTGACGCCGACCCGGGTAGAGGATGTGTTACGAGGAAAAGTCTCGGGAGTAAGCATTATGCAGAATTCCGGACAACCGGGAGCCGAGTCGAGAGTCCGTATCCGTGGTACAGGAACTATCAATGATAGTAACCCTTTGTATATTGTGGACGGAATGCCACTTGAAGGAGGTGTCGATTATCTGAATCCGCAGGATATACAATCTATCGAGGTCTTAAAAGATGCCGCTTCTGCCGCTATCTACGGTTCGCGTGCGGCTAATGGTGTTATTCTGGTTACGACAAAGAGCGGGAAAAAAGGAAAAGCGGTTGTCAATTATGATTTCTCTATCGGTTGGCAAAATCCTTGGCGAAAAATGTCGGTCTTGAATGCCACCGAATATGAGACAATAATGAATGAGGCTTACGTGAATGCCGGGATGGACCCTATTTACGATGATCCTTCGAAAGCAGGTGTAGGGACGAACTGGCAGAATGAGATTTATAACGAGAATGCCCCGATCATGAATCATCAAGCGAGCATCAGTGGGGGTGGTGATAAGGGAAGCTATTTCCTCTCTTTTGGTTATTTAGATCAAGAAGGAATTGTTGGAGGAAAAGATAAGTCGGATTATAAACGATATAGCTTACGTTTCAACAATACCTATAATGTGTTTGAGAATAAGGCGAATAAATTTTTCCGTAGTTTCAAGGTCGGTACGAACCTAGGATATACACGGATCATATCCAAAGGTATTTCGGAGAATGACAACTTCTCCGGTCCGTTAGCAAGTGCGGTGATGACTCCACCGAACGAATCGGTCTATCTGGAGAATCCTTCGGCGGAAGATCTCGCTTATTACGAGAAAAATTATCCCGGTTATGTCAGGGATGACGAAGGCCGCATTTATAACGTGATCGAGAATCAAGAGATCGTGAATCCGGTCGCTATGATGCAGACCTTAAACAATAACAAGGACTGGGATAAATTTGTAGGTTCTGTTTGGGGTGAATTGGAAGTATTCGAGAATCTTACGTTTAAGACCTCTCTCTCCACGGATATGGCTTTTTGGGGCGAAAGGAATTGGTTCCCAGTTAGCTATTTGTGTTATATGGTCAAGACTGAGAAATCGAGGGTGGAGCAAACGATGAATCGTGGCATGAAGCTTCTTTGGGAGAATACGTTGAGTTATAAACGTTCGATCGATAAACATAATTTCGCCGTTTTACTGGGAACCTCTATGGAACGGTATGATAGTAAAAAGGTAAAGGGAACAGCATTGAATTTACGAGCGGAAGATGATCATAAAGCATGGATCGATTTTACCAATAGTGCCTCTCCCGGCGATCAGCATTCGGAAGGTGGTGCGACAGAGCATCGGATGGCGTCCGTTTTCGGACGATTAAACTATAATTATGACGAAAGGTATATGCTTGAGTTAACCCTTCGTCGGGACGGTTCCTCTAACTTCGGCCGGAATAATCAATATGCTTATTTCCCTTCTGTCTCCGCGGGCTGGACGTTGACTAACGAGCCTTTCATGGAAAATAAACCGGGATGGTTCGATTTCTTAAAAGTACGTGGAAGCTGGGGCCAAAACGGAAATGAGAAAATCGGGTCGTTTGGATATACTACGACGATGACCGGAGGAAATAACTATAGTTTCGGGGCAAGTTCGAACGGTGTCATCCATAGCGGAACAAAACCTACTTCTTTGGCCAATCCTGATTTGCGTTGGGAAACCTCGGAGCAATTGGACTTTGGATTTGATTCCCGCTTCTTTAATAACTCCCTTTCTTTTAGTTTTGATTGGTTCAAGAAAGATACAAAAGACATGTTGATGGAGCGTCCGATACCCCTATATGTGGGAAGTGGCTCGCCTTTGTCGAATGTCGGGACATTGACCAACCAAGGTATCGAGCTTGAAGTCGGTTATAAATTAAGTGTAGATAAAGTGAATCTATCTTTCTTGGCGAATGCTTCTTATGTGAAGAATGAGATCAAGAATCTGGGAAATCAAACAGGATATATCGATAAGGAGAGTTTACCGACTTTAGGTACGGTATCAAGGAACCAAAATGGTTATCCGATCGGTTATTTCTTCGGATATAAGGCGATTGGGGTTTTCCAGACACAAGAGGAGATCGATAACTATATCAGTCCTGCTACCGGTAAGCCTATACAACCGAATGCGGTACCCGGTGATACGAAATTTGAGGATTTGAATGGAGACGGCGTGATCAGCGATGATAACGAGGACCGTACGATGATAGGCAAACCTAATCCGGATTGGATGGTTGGACTTACTGTTGCGGCTGATTGGAATGGCTTTGATTTAAGTGCCTTTTTCCAAGGTTCTTTCGGAGCGGATGTTTTCGATGCGTTACGCCGTTATGAGTTGGCGGCGGTCAATTATACGTCGGATGCTTTGGAAAGATGGACAGGACCGGGCACCTCCAATTCGATGCCAAGGATTGTCTTGGGTGATACGCCTAAGAACTTCCGTCCGTCTACTTTGTTGGTTCACGATGCTTCTTTCTTGCGCTTACGTAATTTACAGGTAGGTTATACGCTGCCGGCCCAGTTGACCCGAAAAGCTTATATACAACGCTTGAGGTTTTATGCGTCGTTCGATAATTTGTTGACTATTACGGGATACAAGGGAATGGATCCGGAAATCGGTTCGACAATGGGTATAGATAAGGGTGTATATCCTCAAGCCCGGGTTTATACATTTGGATTGAATTTGACATTTTAATCATTAAAATTAGTGTTATGAATAAATATATTTATCTGCTAGCCGTTGTATTCGGACTAAGTGGCTGCAATGATTTTTTAGAGTTGTCTCCGACGAATAAGGTTATCGAAACGGATTATTACAAGACACAGGAGGATTTGACCGAGGCATTGGTCGCTGCCTATGACCCGTTGAAATGGAACGCTTATAATGCGTATAGCTCTTATGAACTGGTAAGTAATATCATGTCGGATGATGCGGAGACCGGTGGATCGACGGTATCGGATCAACCGCAGTTGCAGCGAGTGAATGATTTTACCAATTGGGTGACACCGACAAACTTACCCGAGGGTTTATGGGAGCGTTCGTATGAGGGTGTGAACCGTGCGAATATCGTGATAGAGAAATGCCCTCTTCTTCCGGAGGGGACGATGTCGGAGGAGCTTCGTGATCGTTATGTGGCTGAGGCTCATTTCTTGCGTGTATTTTATTATTTCCAGTTGTGGCGTTTCTTTGGATACATACCGTATTACGAGACGAATTTGGGATTGGATGATATAACAACTGTCCCTCAGTTACAGCCGGATGAGGTCTATGCGAAATTAATCGAGGATTTAGATAATAATGTTATTGGGAAGTTACCTAAGATAGTCCCGGCTAATGAGAAAGGACGAGCTACGAATGGTGCCGCTATCGCGATGAAAGCACGTATCGTTCTATATCAGAATGATGATACTAAAATGAAGGAGATCGCCAGCCAATTGAAAGAACTAATTACCGATCCTGCCTATCAATATGATTTGATCCCGGATTATAAAGTTCTTTTTGATGATGAGTATGAATGGTGCAAAGAATCTGTTTTTGAAGTCAATTATACGGAAATCGGGAACTCGAATGATTGGGCAGGCAAGGCTAATCAAGGTAACTCCGATATAATAATGCTAGGAGCCAGAGGTTTGAAAGATCCTAATAATGTATATGTGGAAGGTTGGGGTTTTGCGCCTGTAACAAAAGCATTGAATGATGCGTTTTTATCAAATGATCCTAGAAAGTGGACAACAATCATAGATCATGAGGAGTTTAGAGCGGAAGGCGGGACGGTTAGCTCGGATGTGAATCAATATACAGGATATAGCGTACGCAAATATCATCCTCGTGCGGGGTATTCTTCTACGGTTGGCACGGAAGCGCTGAATTATAAGAACAATTACCGTGTAATTCGTTTCTCCGACGTATTATTGATGGCATCGGAAGCTTTGTTGAGAAGTGGAGGTAGCGTAGGCGAGGCACAGGATTATTATGCGAGAGTCGTTAAACGTGCGATGGGGGATGATTATAAGGTTCCGGCGGTTTCATTGGATAATATCTATAAGGAACGCCGTTATGAGTTTGCGATGGAAGGTATTCGTTATTGGGATTTAGTACGTACGAACCAAGCAAAAGATTTTATCAAAGGCTGGGATGATACAAAGAAATACTTGCCGATTCCTCAGTCGGAGATTGATAAGTCGGATGGCCATTTGGTACAGAATCCTCATTTCTAAGAATTGAGCTGTATTTACATTTGTTCATTTTAGGAGAACCTGATAGCTTTTAATTTGTTGATAATTAGATATAGATGTGTGATCATTTGTCCACATCCATGTTTTTTGTCTTTAAGTAAATAGTTTAAATCGATAAAATATGAGATTAAAATAGAGTAATAACGGTATACGAATACCCATTTGCGACCGCTTACGATCCCGTTCGTTGGCTATTCACTTACGGATCCAAAAAGAAGGACATTTCTTTTTAGATGGGATAGGCTTGTATTCCAGATCTTTTTATGTACATTTGAAGCCACCCAATAGTGGGGTAACTAAAACATGATATGACTATGGAAAAGAAAACAGAAAAAGAGGAGAAGTATATGAAGGAATTACAAGATCGATATATCCGTTTCGACTGGGCCATCAAACGCCTACTCCGGCAAAAAGCGAATTTCGGGGTGCTAGAAGGCTTTCTTACCGTGTTCTTGGGCGAGCAGATCAAGATTGAGGAGATATTGGAGAGTGAGGGAAACCAGCAAATGGCCGATGAAAAATTCAATCGGGTGGATATCAAGGCTAAGAACACAAAGGGAGATATCATCCTTATCGAGATCCAGAATACCCGCGAGCTTTATTATTTGGAACGTGTGCTTTATGGCGTGGCGAAGGCCGTCACCGAACATCTTCATTTGGGACAGGACTATTCCGGGGTGAAAAAGGTCTATTCTATCAGTATCCTTTATTTTGATATAGGCGTAGGAACCGATTATCTGTATCACGGGCAGAACCAATTTGTCGGCGTGCATACCCATGATCATTTACAGGTAAATACCAAGGAGAGGGGTGCGATCGTCAAGCGTCTTCCCTCGGAGATCTTTCCGGAGTATATATTGGTCCGGGTGAATGAGTTTGATAAGGTGGCCGTGACCCCCTTGGAGGAATGGGTGCGATACTTGAAAGATGGGATCATAACTTCCGGAACGACAGCCCCTGGCTTGGAAGAGGCACGAGAGAAATTACGCTATTACTCAATGTCTCCCGAGGAACGTTATGCTTATGACGAACATCTGAATGCGATTATGATCCAGAATGACGTGTTGAGCACTGCTAAGTTTGAAGGACGGGAAGAAGGATTAGCAGAAGGATTAGCAGAAGGCAGAGAAGAAGGACTAATAGAAGGTCGAGAAGAAGGCCGTGTGGAAGAACGTCTAGAAACAGCTCGGCGTATGCGGTCTGATGGGCTTTCGATGGAAATGGTCGTGCGTTATACTGGTTTGTCAGAGGAGGAAATAAATAATTTATGACATCCTTGAGGCTTTGCTAGCGGAGTAGGATCGGTTCTTTTAAGTTCTTGGCCTGCTCCTCGGATGATGTTCCAGTATCTCTTTGCGAAGGAATTCCCGGTCGATATGTGTATATATCTCGGTGGTGGTGATTTTCTCATGCCCCAGCATCTCTTGGATAGCGCGTAAGTTGGCGCCTCCTTCCAGCAAGTGGGTGGCGAAAGAATGACGGAAGGTATGGGGACTTACGTTTTTATGGATACCGGCGGCCTCCGTCTGTTGCTTGATGATATGAAATACCATGATACGGGAGAGGGCCGTTCCTCGCCGGCTTAGAAATAAAATATCCTCGAAGCCTTTTTTAACCACGACCGAATTCCGGTCATACAGATAGTTTTTAATTTCCCGCAAAGCAACTTCGGAGATAGGAACAAGCCGTTGTTTGCTTCCTTTACCCTCTACCCGGATGAAACCTTCCTTGGGATATATATCCGAATAACGCAGGCCAGTAAGCTCCGATACGCGCAGTCCACAACTATATAAAACCTCCAGCATCGCACGGTTCCGCTGTCCCTCGGGAAGCGTGAGGTCTATTGTGTCGAGAATGCTATTTATCTCGTTGACGGTTAATACTTCCGGCAGCTTCAATCCGATCTTGGGAGACTCTAACAATTCGGTCGGATCATTTGTTATATAATTGTCAAGCAATAAGAAACGATAGAACGATTTGATACCCGAGATGATGCGTGCTTGCGATCGGGGATGGATACCGATGTCACGTAATTGGGCGATGAACTGTTGCAAGTCGTCGTAGCTGATCTCCTTAACGTCCTTTTTCTCATCCTCTGCGAAACGTAGCAATTTGTCAAGATCTGTCAAATAGGCGTCGATGGAGTTGGCTGAGAGCGATTTTTCTAATCGTAAATAGGTGTTATATCGGTTTATTATATCTTTTCCTTGTCGCATTGTCGGTATGTCGTTATGAATGTGTCAAATAAAATCCTTACCTTTGCCGGATAATTCCGGCCTCAACGGGCGGTACAAAGGTAATAAACTTACAATTAAGAATGAAGAAGATTCAGATCATCAATGGCCCTAATTTGAATCTGTTGGGCAAGCGAGAACCGACAGTATACGGAAATGCCTCGTTCGAGGACTATTTGAGCGAGTTACGTGCCCGCTTTCCTCAGTGTGAGATATCTTATTATCAAAGTAATGTGGAAGGAGAGATAATTAACAAGATCCATGAGGTGGGTTTTGAATATGACGGTATCGTGTTGAACGCCGGCGCTTATACGCATACTTCCATTGCGTTGCACGATGCTATCAAGGCGGTTACTACGCCAGTCGTGGAGGTGCATATCTCGAATGTGCATGCCCGTGAATCGTTTCGTCATGTGTCGATGATATCGGCGGCATGCAGGGGAGTGATTCTTGGGTTTGGGCTGGATTCGTATCGGTTGGCGATCGAATCGTTTATGTGATAGAAGGTTTAGAAGGTTATCAAATAGAATTAATAATTAGGTTATAATAATTTAAGGTATATGTTAAAGCATACGAAGATTGTTGCTACAGTTTCCGACCAGCGCTGCGACGTTGCGTTCGTTGAGGCGTTATATAAAGCGGGAATGAATGTGGTGCGCCTGAATACGGCTCACATGATGGAAGAGGGGTTGACCCGTGTGGTAAATAACGTCCGTACCGTATCCGACCGTATCGGTATCTTGATGGATACGAAGGGGCCGGAAGTACGTACCACGACGACGGTAAACAAGGAACCGATCCCTTTCAAGACTGGAGAGATCGTGAAGGTAATCGGTAATCCCGATCAGGAAACTTCGCATGATTGTATTTGTGTGTCATATAAGAATTTCGTGAACGACTTGGCGATTGGCAGCGACATCCTTATCGATGATGGTGATCTGGAAATGAAGGTTACCGGGAAATCCGGCGATTGTTTGCTTTGCGAGATCCAGAATGACGCTACGCTAGGTAGCCGCAAGAGCGTGAATGTGCCGGGCGTACGTATCAATTTGCCTTCGTTGACTGAGAAAGACCGTAATAATATCCTTTGGGCGATCGATCATGATCTCGATTTTATCGCTCACTCATTTGTTCGCAACAAACAGGACGTATTGGATATCCAACGTATCTTGGACGAGCGTAACAGCCCTATCAAGATTATCGCTAAGATCGAGAATCAAGAGGGTGTAGACAATATCGAGGAGATTTTGGAAGTGGCTTATGGCGTCATGATCGCTCGTGGTGACTTGGGTATCGAGGTTCCGGCCGAGAAGATCCCGGGTATCCAGCGTATGCTGATCCGTAAATGCGTGGAGGTGAAGAAGCCGGTTATCGTGGCTACGCAAATGCTTCATTCCATGATTAATAATCCTCGTCCTACTCGTGCCGAGGTTACGGATATCGCCAACGCTATTTATTATCGTACGGATGCTTTGATGTTAAGCGGTGAGACGGCTTATGGAAAATATCCGATCGAGGCGGTACAGACCATGACGAAAGTGGCTCGTGAAGCTGAGAAGACTAAGCTTTCCGCGAATGATATCCGTGTGCCGATCGAGGGGAATGATTTAGACGTGACTTCTTTCTTGGCGAAACAAGCCGTTAAGTCTTCTTCTAAATTACATGTGAAGGCGATTATCACGGATAGTTATACGGGTCGTACGGCACGTTATCTGGCCGCTTTCCGCGGAACCTCTACTGTGTTCGCTATATGCTATAATCCTCGTGTGATGCGTATGTTGGGTCTTTCTTATGGGGTATGGGCGGTTCATCAGCCGTACAACGACAGTCGTAGGGGATATTTCTATGATGCGTTGAACCAGCTGATCCATAGCGGACGTATCACTCGCAACGATATGGTAGCGTATTTGAGCGGTAGCTTCGGCGAAGGTGGCGGTACCAGCTTTTTGGAGATTAACAACGTAGGAAAGGTGCTGGATGCCGGCACGCAATATCAGTTGCCTACTTTTAAAGAGTAAGAGGAATGTTTACGGGCGAGATTGATGCGTATATTCTTTCTCATATAGATGAAGAAGGGGATTTGCTGTCGGCGTTGAATCGCGACGCCAATGTGAACCTTCTCCGTCCGCGTATGCTATCCGGGCATTTGCAGGGTAGGATATTGAAGATGTTTTGCCGGATGATTCGTCCGAGAAGAGTCTTGGAGATCGGGACTTATACGTCTTATGCCACTTTGTGTATGGCGGAAGGCATGGAAGAGGGGGCGTTGATCCATACGATCGAGATCAATGACGAGATGGAGGATTTTATCATGAAATATCTTTCCCGCTCGCTACATAAGGACAAGATAAAAGTCCATTTTGGGGATGCGATGGAGATTATCCCCCGTTTGGATGAGACGTTCGATATGGTTTTTATCGATGCCGACAAACGCCTGTATTCCGAGTATTATGATTTGGTATTCCCGATGGTCCGTCCGGGCGGCTTGATTCTCGCGGATAATACGCTTTGGGACGGTAAAGTGGTAGAAGAAGTGCATCCTTCCGATAAACAAACGAAGGGAATACTGGTTTTTAATGAAAAGGTTAAGCAAGACGATCGGGTAGAGAAGGTGATCCTCCCTTTACGTGACGGCTTGACGATGATCTGGAAAAAGTAAATAATAAAGCGTATGGAAAGTACTAGATTACAAAAGATCGAACGCCTTCTTCAGAAGGAGTTGAGTGATATATTTCAGAAGCAGACGCAAGGAATGCATGGCGTATTGGTCTCTGTCAGCGTAGTTCGTGTAAGTCCGGATTTAAGTGTGGCGAGAGCTTATTTAAGCATTTTCCCGTCGGATAAATCGCAAGAGCTATTGGAGGCTATACGGAGCAATACGAAAGCGATCCGTTTTGATTTGGGGCAACGTATTCGTTTGCAGGTTCGTAAGATTCCAGAATTGAGCTTCTTTATAGACGATTCATTGGATTATATCGAGAATATCGACAATCTTTTGCATAAGTAATCAGAGGAGCCTTGAATCTTCCGTTCTATATAGCCCGGCGATATCTCTTTTCGAAGAAGTCGCACAATGCCATAAATATCATATCGATGGTATCGGTATGCGGGGTTGTTGTCGCCACGATCGCCTTAGTATGCGCCTTGTCGGTCTATAATGGTTTCAACGATTTGGTCTCTTCTCTCTTCAGCAATTTTGATCCGGAGTTGAAGATCATGCCTCGGAAAGGGAAGGTTTTCGACCCGACCTCGGAAGAGATACGTAAGGTGAGGGAATTGCCCGGCATTGTTTGTTTTAGTGAGGTATTGCAGGACAATGCCTTGGTCCGTTATCGAGATCGTCAGGGTGTAGCTACCTTGAAAGGTGTAGACGAGCAATATGAGAAACTGGCGCAGATCGATAGTATCTTGATCGATGGAAAATTCCTTCTGAATGACGAGGTGGCGAATTACGCGAATATGGGGATCGGATTGGCTTTCTCGCTAGGAATAAACGCAGGCTTTGTCTCTCCGCTGGAGATCTACGCTCCGAAGCGGGAGGAGAAGGTGAACATGGCGAATCCGGCTTCTTCTTTCAATTTGGAATATGCTTATATCGGTGCTGTCTTTCGTACGGACCAACAGGTTTACGATGATTCATATATGATCGTGCCTTTGTCATTGGCCCGTTCTTTATTTAATTATGATAAAGAAGTGACAGCGGTGGAATTGAAGGTGAAAGATAGCGGAGATATCGCTCCGGTAAAGAAAGAGATTCAACGTATCCTAGGTGATCAATATATCGTGCAAGACCGTTTTGAGCAACAAGAGGCTTCTTTCAAGATGATGCAAGTCGAGAAATGGATGACCTTCTTGATCCTTACTTTTATATTGGCGATCGCCTTATTCAACGTGGTGGGTTCTTTATCCATGTTGATGATCGAGAAACAGGAGGATGTGAGTACACTGCGTAATATGGGGGCTGATGACAGTCTGATCCGTCGGATTTTCTTGTTTGAAGGCTGGATGATCTCCGGTTTTGGAGCTTTGATCGGAGTCTTGATCGGGGTTGTACTTTGCTTGCTACAACAAGAGTTTGGCTTTATAAAACTAGGGGAAGCTGCCGGAGCGTTTATTATAGAGGCTTATCCAGTACGTGTAGTCACGGTGGATATAATAACAGTCTTTGTAACGGTATTAACGATAGGCTTTTTGGCTGCGTGGTATCCTGTACGATATCTTGCTAAGAAGTTGAAAATTGAGAATTGAGAATGAATACCGCTTGCCGATAATTCTCAATTCTCAATTCTTAATTAGTTGTATTCTTTTCCGTATTTGATTTTAGCGTCGGCTACGAATTGTTTGATACGTTGTTCGTCATCCTTCTTACAAATCAATAATACGTTTCCAGACTCGGCCACGATGCAATCTTTTAGCCCTTGGATAACGGCTAGACGTTTCGGGTTATTTAATGCGATCACATTGCCGGAGCATTCGTATAGCATTGCCTCGTTATTTTTCAATACTGCGTTCTCATTTTCGTCTTTATTCGCTAGGTCGAACAAAGATCCCCAGCTACCGAGGTCGGCCCAACCGAAATCTACACATAGCATATATACGTTGTGTGCTTTCTCCATGATACCGTAGTCGATGGATATATTTAGGCAATAAGGGAAATTCTCTTGGATGAACGCTTTTTCTTCCGGGGTATTAAATTTATCCTTACCTAGATCGAAACGGCTGCTGATATCCGGGAGATATTTAGAGAACGCTTCCAAGATCGTATTCACGTTCCAGACGAACAAGCCAGAATTCCAGAAGAATTCTCCACTTTCCATAAATACCTTTGCCAACTCGAGGTTCGGTTTTTCAGTAAAGGTCTTCACCTTGGTGAAATCATCTACTACCGTATCACTGCTTTGGATATATCCGTATCCTGTTTCCGGGCGGCTAGGCTTGATGCCCAAGGTGACCAACGCACGGTTTCTCTTCACGAAATCCAACGCCTTTTGAACGTCCCTCAAGAAAACATCCTCTTTTAAGATCAGATGGTCGGAAGGGGCTACGACAATATTGGCTTCCGGATTGCATGCCTTAATATGATAAGCCGCATAAGCGATACAAGGAGCTGTATTGCGACGAGCCGGTTCCAAAAGGATTTGTTCTTCCGCTAATTCCGGCAACTGCTCCTTGATTAAGTCCGCATAAGATTCGTTGGTAACGATGTATATATTTTCAGTAGGGATGATTTTTGCGAAGCGATCAAATGTCATTTGCAGTAAAGACCGTCCGCTCCCAAAAAAATCAAGGAATTGCTTTGGGTAACTTTCTCTACTGAAAGGCCAGAAACGGCTACCGATTCCGCCTCCCATGATGACGCAATAATTATCTTTCATGATATTGGCTGTTATTATGATTATACGTTTACAAATGTAACGAAATAATCTTTCTATGCGAAACAATCCCGTACATATTCCCACTGTGAAAAAAATATTTGAAAATTTTCACCCAAACGCTTGCGGGTTTAAAAAAAAGCTGTACCTTTGCAACGCATTTGAGAAACAAACCTACTGCTAAAGCTAAAAGGTTAATCAAAAATGCCCAGATGGCGGAATTGGTAGACGCGCTGGTCTCAAACACCAGTGGATTCACTTCCATGCCGGTTCGATCCCGGCTCTGGGTACAAAGATAAAAGCTAAGTGTTGAGC
>ERZ772854.2528-NODE-2528-length-13204-cov-8.315537_pt1 | contig 13204 bp, 9 predicted proteins | sample MGYA00580844_ERZ772854 | MGnify/ENA primary metagenome ERZ772854 (study PRJEB29015, sample SAMEA2737727) | human gut metagenome | biome: human gut; feature: human-associated habitat; material: faeces | place: China | collected 2012 ...
ACTCGTTGGTGACGATGAATCCCTCGTCGGTGTACTTATCCCCTGCCCGAATCTTATCCTGCGCTTGTTGCTGTTTCCAACGGGTAAGCTCGTCTGCCATTGTGCGGGTCAGCGGAATCGTGCGGCGGGAGTTTTTTGTCTTGGGGGTGCCAAATACAATTTCGGTCTTGTTCTCGCCGTCGTGGGCTTCGTACTTGGCAAGGCGGTTGATAGTGCGGCGGACATGAAGCTGCGCGGTGGAAAAGTCGATGTCCTCCCACTTCAGCGCCAGCAATTCCCCCATGCGTAATCCGGTACACAAGTCTAAGCGGATAAACACGCCATAGCGGTGGCGGTAGCTGGCCTGCACCAGCGCCCGCTGCTGGTCGTTGGTAAAAACTACGATTTCGGGCTTTTCTCCGCTGGGCAAGGTCACGGCATCGCAGGGGTTGTAAATCAGCAGGCGCTCTTTTACTGCTTGCTGTAAGCACTTGTGTAATGCCATGTGGTAGTTGCGAAGCGTCTTGGGCGACAGCCCTTCCTCGCGGAATTTGTAGTTATAAAATTCCTGCAAGGTGTGCGGTTCTAATTTCTTTAATAAAATTTTCCCCAGCACACAAAAATGCTTGTTCAAGTAGCTGCGGTAGCTGGCGTAAGTAGATTGCTTGATGGTATCCTTCATATAGGTGTCCAGCCAGTATTCATACCACTCTCCCAGTGTCACCGACATAGGATCGCGCCAGCCCTGTGTGCGGACTTCGTGGGCTTGCTGCTGTAAAACGGCGATTGCTTCCTGTCGCGTGTTACAGCAGGTGGATGTGCGTCTGGGCTTACCGGTTTTGTAGTCGATTCCGGCAGATAGTCGCACCTCCCACCGCCCATCTGTACGCTGACGGATATTGCCCTCGTTGTGCCCGCGGCGCAGGGCTTTTTTAGATGTGTCTTTCACGTTGCATCGGCTCCTTTCGTGACACAAAGACTACCACAGGTACGACCACAAAGCTATTCATCAGACCCGACAATCTTCGGGTTCTCGTTTTGGGCTTTATTGACCTTTTGCTGTTCCAGCCAGCCCAGCAGTTCATCCCGTCGCACCAGCAGTCGGTTTCCAATGTGGAACGCCGGGAAACTCGCGTCATGGAATATGCGGTAGGTGGTCGAGCGTGAGATGCCGAAGTAAGTTTGTACTTCCTTGGGGCTTACAACATTGGGTAAATCTTGAAATTCCGTGTTCATGGGTTCCTCCTATGTAGATAAAATTAAAACTTCTTCACTATATAGCCGCTGAGAACGGCGAAAATTACGAGGTTTTTTAAACTGTTTAGAAAAAGTTCGAATTTTTTGAAAGATTCCAAATGATATCATACAGACCGGCAGTCGCAACTTTTGCAACTGTCCTCAAAATTTTTGAAAAAGCACCTCTACTATATAGCCGCTGAGAAACGGTCAAATATGTCGCGTCGCAAAGAAAAAATATTTAAAAGATTTCGCATCTGACTAAATGCCCAAATAAACTTCAGTACCAGCATGTCACCCATTGTGCTAAAAACCCTTGCACTTTTACAAAATATCTAAATCCATTTTAACAAACAATGGGGCAAAAACCCTGCCACATTACTCAAAATAAAACAGGCAAGCCGCAGATTAAAACGGCTTGCCTGTAGAATGACGATGCTGACGGTGATGACGATGTTTTTGATATACCCCTTTACCCTATCCCACGAACACCGTCATCTGCGTCACTATCGTCACACAAGAGCAGCGAGGGGGTCTGGGGTACACCCCAGAAATGTGCATGTGGATGACCACATGCTATGCTTGCAAAACACGTCTACCCCCAAAACGGTGACAATCAAACTGGATACCAATATAAATTCGTATATGCTCTCAAGAGTGAATCACTTCTGATTCATCCAAAAATCTTGACTCGAAAAAGTGAATCGGTTCTGATTCACTTTGATATAATCTGCTTAGTGGAGGAAAGAAGTGACGAATAAAAACATATGTAAAAAATATATTGTCAATGCAATACTGTTCTGAATCACACACAGGGGTAGTATTTTGCTCTATGTAACCGGCTGTCTGGAAGAAGCCGGTATAATCCTCGTCCGCACAGCCTTTGATGAAGATGTGACAGAAACGTTCATCATCTTTATCGACGATATAAATTCTTTCTACGATAGTCTGGATCAATGTGACCAGAACCTCCAGCTGCGCATCTTTTGCATACTCTGCAAAAGAGAGCAGCCTTTCTTTTGTCATTTCCAAGTCACGGATGGCAATCATATTGTTTTTTCTTCCTTCATCTAGTTTGGAGAGCTGCTGCTCCGTTTCCCTCAGTTCTTCAGCCAGATTTTGCAAATCCTCTTGAATAAATCGTTTGACACTAAATAATCAGGGACAACTTCTCCCATGTTTTCATTTTTTCGTTATGGAAAATTGAACTTCTATGCAAATTGCGCAGAAGTCAGTAAGTAAAAGTATTCAGAATGAATGCGCAGCCGACACCGTAGGTGGCGTTCAAAGGGGATTGGGGATGCTGCCCCAACAAGCAATTTACGAAGATTGACCCAGAGGGGAAATCAAGAAAATGAGTAAACCTGTACAGGTTTACACTGCTTGCCAATTTGTAACGCCTATAATATACGGGCAAAGTTATTCCCAAGTCGGGAATAAAAATTGATACATCTCCGCACAAATTGGACGAAGGTTCCGATTCCGACTTCTGCCCAATTAGAGCAGAAGTTAATCCGTACTTGTTCCCAACTTGGGCACAAGTTATATGTTGGAAGGAAACTGGCAAGCAGGGCAAAGTTACAGCACTTTGCCCATTTTCGCATTTTCTCCTTCGCCTCAATTTGCAAAATGACTTGTCAGGGAAAGCTCCCTGATACCCTTTGAGCATCAATTTCATTGATGGCTGCTCGTTCATCCTGAACGCTGTTCTTATAATTTGCCTTATGAAATAAGCAACAGAAAAGAGTCTGTGAAATAATAATTGAATTTATAGCAACATCACTCACCGCTCAAAGAACGATGAGTGATGTCTTACTTCTAACTACTTAATCGATTTTTCTTTCGATATACTGGCTGAAGGTAAAAATATTCTGTTCTCCAACAAGTTCAACCAAAAACGATTTGAAGATGGAATCAATAGGAACCGTTACAAAGAAAATCAACCTTTTCTTTGGCCTTGAACAACATACATAAAACAGATTTCGATTTCTTTCATAGGAAGCCTGCTTCCCCTTTGGTATAGGAGCATGTCCCGTTATCATTGGTGCATAGGTTTCAAATTGATATTGATTCCATCCTTTGCCAATAACAAAGACAACATTATCGTATTCTTCGCCCTTAACGCCGTGCTCCGTCGAAAACTCTGCTTCAGGGTATAGAAATTCAATTGCAGCCCGAAATTGGCTGTAATCTAAATCTAAAACATCACGGATTGTTGAATCCAATCCATAGATTGTATCCGGGGCATCATAATATAGATGGTAGTATCCATCAACCAATGACGGAACAGGAACCAACTTTGTCTCTACAATAGTATTGACAACATCAATGGCTTTCTTCTCACGAGCCTTCTTTAGCTGCGACTCAAACTCTTTCCATTTCATCTTCTCGGATTTTTTCGTGATCGGATAGCGTCTAATTCCAAGCGTATCAAACAGCAGTTGCATATTTGATGTACTAAGTGCTTCGTATATCGGTTCTACGGTATTCATGAAGAATAGCAAAAATGGATCTTGTTTATCTCGAAGTCCATCATCAATAATAGCTAATAGGTGCTCATATCCTTGCTGTGTGGCAAGAACCTTATGAGTTATCATCAAAATTTTGATATTTTCATTTTTTGGCACATTCTTCTTGATACATTCTGAAAGCTGGTACAGCCTGGATTTTAGTTCCTCTGCTGGGAGATCGTCTTTGAATGTGCGATCTGATCGACGAATTCCAGAAAAATCTTCACAGGTTACAACAACTACTTCGCCTTCAAAATTATCTATTGCAGATTGTTGTGGCAGATCTGGGCGAATATCATTTAAGAGCTTCACGATTCTGGGAGAAGATCTAAAGTTTGAACCTTTTTTGATTTCCTCAAGATTGGTGTGTTCTATCGCACCGCAGGCATTATTGGTTTGGTAAATAGTTTGCCATGCATCTCCGAAAAAGCCAAATTGCGGTCCAGTTCCTTCAGCAATAAAGAAATTTATAAAACGTGTGACAATCGGTTTGTAGGAATCTTGGTATTCATCAATTAGAATCAAAGGGTACTTGTCGGAGAAAACACGGCGAAATTTTACATTATCCAACAGAGTGCAAAAAAGTTTCAAAACATCGTTATGGTGCAAATAATGTACCCCTTGCGAGACATAACGGTGTCCTAAGGTATAACGGATTTCCAACACCTTGCTGAAATCCGTTTCAGTCGTTGCTAATGACTCATCGTTATCAATAATGCTCATAAGAGTACTTTGGTACTGCTTGATTGCACTCCAAGCAAAGGAATGAATCGTCGACGGAAGAATAAATGAATCTTGGGATAACCGCTCCGCAATAACATCAACCGCTGCATTTGTATATGTAATACATATTACATTTTGCTTTTTCCGACGATAATCATTCCACTTGTTTGCTTGAATCCACTCGATTACACGGTTGAGTGAGTAAGTTTTTCCAGAACCAGCACCGGCCTCCACACGGAAGCTACGTCCAGCCTTGAGGGCAGCAACAATCTGCTCGTCGACTTTGTCTGCTTCCGCCTTAGCTATGTCATAATTTGAAAAGCCACAATTCTTAGTCAATCCTCAGCACCTCCTCACTCAAGAACTCGTTGATTATTAAGCCAGATCAAACCATTTTTAATATATTGGGGAATAGAATAATTGGGATTATTGCAAATCAGGTTGAGTGCAAAGTCAGTCTTGCTTTTTTCGGTAAACTCCAAGTCTTCTTCCGCAACAGGTTCCACTAACCCATAATGATTACGATTCACATTCATGACAGCTTCTTCCAAGGATCTGCCGCATATCCCATTTTCCAGAGTTTGATATTCGATATGACATTTCCCCAGAGTCTTTTCTGCATCTGTTGCTGAGATGATATTAGCAAGTGAAATCTTATCTTTGCTATTCTGCGGAATACCCTTAATTTTACGCATCCACCACTTTATTGTTGCATTGGAGGTGGTCTTACCTTTGCTGACAACAGCCTTAGTTCTGCCATCTATCATAGAATCTATATCCGTAAGAATTAAGCAAGGTAGTCCAAGGAAGTCCGCAAAAGGTATGAATTTATATGCGTATGCCCCTCCAATTTCAATCAAAGCATAATACTGTGCAGGCAGTTTATACTTTTCTGAATCAAACAGTTTTTCTTTCTCGCACTTTTCTATCATGTCCGGTATCAGCAACCGCTCCGACGCACCCTCAACAAAAATAATTTTATCTGCAAAGAACAAGTCGCATCTGCTAAGCGTAAGGTATTTCTTGATGAAATCCATATTGTCGACATTTTCTTTAGCAAAGATATCAAGATTCTTATAAACAACTCCAGATTTGGATTTTTTTGCATATCGGATTTTAGAAAAATCCATGGTATTTGCTATGTGTGCAGAGTGTGTAGTTAAAAATGTCTGAATATGAACGGTAGTAATTTTTGCAAGGAATTTTTCCAAATGTTCAGCAAACGCCCGTTGCATTTGAGGATGCATATGTGACTCTGGTTCTTCAATAAACAGCAACGGAATGCAGGCTTCCCCCTTCTTCTCAACATCTCGTGCAAACGCAGCCAGGAGAAATTCCATTTTAATCAAATTCTTGTATCCGAGTCCATTATAGGCGCTGGGCAGGCTTTCATCTCTGGCACCAGAAGTATATGAAAGACGTGTCTGGTTTTTTATCTGATCATCGATCCTCAACTCTGTGATAACACCAAGCTGTAATTCTTCAACATTAGGATAGCCAAAACCAACTGCTTTGTTGACCAAGTCACTGAGTATTCGATCACTTTCTTTTTGCACATCTTTATTTGCACCATCAACCACTGAGCGGAGTTCCTTAACTTTCTCCACTATGTCTGGTGTCAAGTCTTCCTCGCTCAAGTTGAAATAGTCCGAAATCAATGAACTAAGGGACTCATTCTTTTGAGTACCATCTTCTCCAAGTATACGTTCTGCAGGAATCGGATAATAAGGGAAAAGGTCTTCAAGTTCTCTGTGACTCTTAACTTGTCGATCTTCTAAATTCTTCGGATTAACCGCATAGATAGTTAAACCAAACAACCTCGTAAAATTGCTTACAAGTACATCATGCATTTCCTCTGTTTTGGGAGTAAACTTGCCCCCACTATAGCAACTCTCCTTAAACAGTTCCCGCAGTTTATTTTCGTCAGTTTTCAACTGATATTCCACACGAATTAACGCTGTAGTGGTATCCACATCAACGTCGATAATGAAAGGTGATAATGCCCCCAATTTTGTATCTGGATCATCCAATGAATAATCAACTACAAATTCTATAGAAATAGGTTCTATTCCTTTGCAGAGATCTTCATAACTTAATTTTTTCTCCATGAACTGCAAAAACAGGTTGTAGAGATTTTCTCGCTTTGACAGAGGATAATCATTGTATGAAAAATCGCTTCCTTGCAATACAGTGTTGATACAGTTATTACAGGAAGTTTTGGCGGTATTGTTCCTGCCAACGATAAGAGTTGTTTTTTCATCGACATCCAGCTCGGCATTAATAAGCAATCTGTAGTTTTTAATTTTGATATTTATTAATTGCATATTTTCCTCCGTATTTATCTGTAGTAAGCTATCAATCGTTTGAAGCTACTGTATCAGTTTTTTCTTGGCGCTTTTTCAGTCACCGAAAAACAGATTAAATCGGTTTCCGTGTATTTTGGGCTTTTTGTATCTTCTCATCTCCAGCTGTTGCAAAATATTTTGCTAATGTTATAAGAAATAGATAATTATAATCTGTCGCTATACGGCAATGATTTCATATAGGCGTCCATCCAATCCCAGTCAGGATTTCCGTCTATTCTTACTGGCAATTTTATGGAGAATTCTCTGTCAATGTGCGTATCCAATTCTCTCCCAAAAGCACAGTATTTTATCTTAGACTCGAAACGAATCAATGTGCAAATAAAGAGTTTTGAATAAAGAGTCATTTCGGCATCCTTCGGAGTCAGCACAGCCATATGTGCTCCAGTATAAAATGGCTTTAGTTGCACAAAGGATGAACCCAAGTATTCTCCGCCCAAAGCAACGGTAATACAGCCACCATCAAATGGCTTAACATTTTCAAGCCGCCCAATAACAGAGTTGACCCCATTATTATAGCTTTGCCTTGAAATGAAATTAATACCATTATCAGACCCATCATCTAAAGCGATCCTCGACAATCCATTTCCTCGACAAATATCAAACAAGTCTGTCAGCTTAAACTGCTTCCAATCTGCTAATTTCATATCTCTACATTGGCTTTTTATCGCTGTTGAAATTCTTTTTGAGTGCAGTTGTCTAATATACTTTTCCATATACTCCCAATCCGGCAAAAAACCAGCAGGTGAATATTTGTGGTCTTTATCAATAATAGCATTGCCATTTTCGTCTTGCATGATAGGTAATTTTATTTCTGAAAAAACCATTCGTTTGGGACGCCACTTTCTGCCGTAGTCCCAACGATATCTATCGTGCATTATAACTGTTGCAACAAATAAGCCGGTATATTCGTTAAACTCGTTATCTTTTAAATATAGTGCATTCACATCGTGACTACATGTAAATGTCTTGTTTTGATAATACGCATAACCAACAGAACCGTTATTTGTAACACATACAGCTTTTGGCGGAAATAATTTTTTATCAAGCGGTGCATTGGGCAAGTCTCCTGTTTTGGATGCAGACTCTATTTCCTCAGTAGTATAATATTCCGTTACACCATTGTTGTCATCAACGGCGCCCAAAAAGGGGATTGTCCCCTTACCACAGTTTTCAGGCTTTTTGTTATAAAACCCATTTTTAATTATGAAAATATCAGAAAAGCAAAACTTTTCCCAACGTCTGGCATCAAGACTCATAAACTTCTCCTTCCTTTACCAAGTACGAAAGATAGGAATTAATTGTCGTTTGAAAGTCATTCTCTTCTAAAGTTTCATAATCGGTTTCCATGTATGCTTCTGCCAACCACTCATCTTCATAGGTGACTTTATATTTAACAGAAAGTCCAGGGACTACTTTCCTATTTTTATACAAATCAAGCCACAACTTCTCCGTTTTGATCCACAGACTATTTCCTTCGCTATCTGTCATTTCAATTCTGCCAAGGCCCTTCCTCTTTATAAACTTATCGTCCTTGAAATATCCAAAGAAAGTTTCTTTATCAGAACGTGTATGTTTCTGCGACAAATCAAAAATCATACAGCATGCAACCGCTGATGCACCAGGATAAAACATTTCTTTAGGTAAAGAAAAAACTGCATCTAAAGTGTAATTATCCATCATTTTCTTTTTGAATGCCTTTATATCTTCGGAATTTCCTATTGCCGCCTGCATAGGCAGTAAAACAGCCATCTTACAGGTGGACGGGACATGGCGAGCTACCCACTCTACAAAGTGCAAACCTTTGGAGGGATCCTCCTTTTTCTTGGCATCCCATCCCTTGGTATAATCCGGGTCACAACACTTTTTAGTTGCGTTATAGGGAGGATTCATCAGAACAATATTGATGTTGTTCTCGGCAATCCATTTTGCTCGCTTAAACATTGAATCCTGAACAACATTAGAGTTACCGTCACCATGTATCAGCATATTGGTAGAAGAAAGGCCAAAGGCTCCCTCCTCATATTCAATGCCGAATATTTGGTTCTTTTTAACTTCTTCACGTTCTTCTTCAGTATCACAATCGTCCATGGCATCAGTCATTGCCCTAACAAGAAACGCACCACTTCCGCAGCAAGGATCCAAAACACGGGAATTTTTGTTCACACCAACTGCTTTACTCATAAAATCGCAGATATGGTCAGGAGTAAATGCTTGGTTTTTATCAGATTTTCCAACGTACTTGTTGAATGTGGTGAAGAACAGATTTAACAAGTCTTGTCCAGCGGTGCTCTTGTCATTGATGTAAGGAACAACATTATCGTCAATGAACTGCAAAATATCCTCAAGCTCTTTGTAAGTCAAACTTGTAACATCCTGATCATCGAGAACTTTGCTGTTCAGAACAGCAAGCTTTCCTGCTTTGTTCAAACTGCCGCCACGAGTAAGCAAGCCCTCCAGAATATTTTTGATACTCTTTAAGACAACACGTTCAGGAGCGAGTTTCTTTCCGGTTTTGGGATCGAGCGTTTCTTTTACATTTTTGAAAACAAGGCCGTTTTTAAGGGCAAGAAGGCAAGTGCCCACAAACTGACTACGCAGTTTTTCGTTGATGCCATCCGAATGAAGTTTCTCATTAAGCGTTTTAATAGAATCAACAACTTTGATTTTGTCGTTCACTCTACCAAAACACAAGTTTTCATATTCTTCAAATGTACGAAGAACTGTTTCTTCTTGTATGCGATGCTCATCATCAATAATGACAGATTGACCGTACCAAACCCACACTTCATCGCCATCGGTTTCCGCAAGAATAGCAACAATCTTTTTATCCGAATATGCTTTTTCAAAACGAACATAGTCCTGTAACTGACCTTGAATTTTATCCTTATCCCAACGACTGAACTTGTTTTTACATTCCACAAGAACTGCCAAACGGTCATTTTCAAAACGAATGTCAAGGAATTTGTGCTGTGCTCCTGTTGTAGCCTTTTGATAATCCTTAATGTCTTTGCCGACAGTTTTCAGTGCTTGAGCGTAGCTAAACTCGCCTGTTTCAGTGTTGCCAATACGATACTTGTCACCAATTCTATTTATTATATCAAATCTATTCATAACTGTTCTCCTTTGTTCATTCGGATTTGTGTTCCAACGCCAACCCAATCAATCGATCCGCCTGATCTGCCATGAACAGCGGGATATTCAGCACATCATCGTCCAGTTTCAGATTGTCCAATGAGAAACGGATGCGAAGTTTGACCTTATCAGGGAACAGTTCCTTGAACTTCTTCATACTCTTGCTGGTTGTGTTGGCTTCGGATTTGACCTCCACGGGGAAGATGTCGTTCTCCCGCTGAATGAGGAAATCCACCTCGTAAGGTGGGTTGTTCTGGCTCCAATAACGGGGCATAACTTCAAGCTGAGTAATTAAAGTCTGCAATACAAAGTTTTCGGTTAATGCGCCTTTGAATTCAGTAAAAAGGCGGTTCCCTTCGCCAAAGGCAGTGGGAGCCAACTGTGCCAGACGGCGGAGCAGTCCCACATCTACCAAATAAATCTTGAAAGCGGACAAGTCATCATAAGCTGCAATCGGCAAGCCGGGAGCTGAGCTGCGATAAATTTTATGCACCAGACGGGCATCCACCAGCCATTGCAAAGCATCCTCGTACTCACGGGCTCGTGCACCTTCCTTGACCACCTTATAGATAAACTTCTTGTTCTCCCTTGCCAGTTGAGAAGGAATGGATTTCCAGATCATTGAGATTTTCGGGAACTCACTGAGATTAGGATGCTTGGCAAAATCACGCTCATAGGCTCCAATGATTCCGGACAATGCTTCCTGCATGGCAGAAACATCCCGTGCCTCCGTCCACATCAATACCGACTCCGGCATACCACCGGTGACATAGTACATCTTCAGCTTCTCATACAGCGGATTAAAGAAGGCGTCAGGGATAGGTTCAAAGGTATCCACCTGTTCCAGATACTGCGCCAGATTTTCATCACCGTTGGCAAGTAGAAACTCAGCGAAGGTCATGGGGTCAATCTGCATGAAATTGACCTTGCCTACTGGAAAAGAGGAAGGTTTCGCCAAGGCGATACCTAACAGAGAACCGGCGCAGGCAACATGGTACTGCGGTGCGTTCTCGCAGAAATATTTCATGGAGTTAATGACTTTCGGGCAGTCCTGTACCTCGTCAAAGATGATGAGGGTCTTTTCTGGCAATATCTTTTGACCGCTTGCTAGCATAAGGTTTTGTAGAATCCGGTCCACATCCTTGGTTGTTTCAAAAAATTGTTTATATTCTTCGTTTTCGTCGAAGTTAAAGTAGGCTGTATTTTCATAACAGCGTCTGCCGAACTCTTTCAGAATCCAAGTCTTACCCACCTGACGTACGCCCTTCAAGATTAAAGGCTTGCGGTAGGGAGAATCCTTCCAAGCCAGCAACTTTTTTAAGATAAATCGTTCCATTGAATCTCTCCTCACATTTTTATTGGAGTTTTATGCTTAATGATCACACTTTTATTATATGCAAAATTCATGAAAATTACAATTAAAAATACAAAATTATTTGATTTTGATGCGTATATATCACACTTTTATATAAAATAGCAGGAAATATATTCTGCAATAACGACAGCCTCAGCCTCAACATTAGTTATATTGCATCTAGTAAATAGCCGAAACCATTTACATTAATTCGATATTTTCATTAATTTTTCTGGACTTATTTACCCAAAATGATATATACTAATTATATAATTACTAATTGTATGATTAGCAAATTTAACAAATTTGAGGTGATATAAATGTTTATTGGACGTTCCAGAGAATTAAATAAATTAAATGCACTATACAACAGCAACCAGTTTGAATTTGCAGTCTTTTATGGCAGAAGGCGTGTAGGAAAGACAATGCTGATCAATGAATTTATTGAGCGAAAAAAAGCGGTTTATTATATGGCTGTAGAAGGAACTAAAAAAGAGAATCTTACGGGTTTGTCAAAAGCTTTTCTTCAAGATTCTCTGGCGCCTTTATCTCAATTTGGTGATTACGAGGATTTATTGGCTTATATCGATCAGTTAGCTTTAACAGGAGAACGCTATATCATTGCTATTGATGAATTCCCTTATCTGGCGGCTTCCTATCCTGTAATTTCTTCTTTACTCCAAAAACACATTGACCATTGTTGGAAAAACAGCAACTTGTTTTTGATCTTATGTGGATCTTCTATGAGTTTTATGGAAGAACAGGTTCTTGGCTATAAAAGCCCTTTGTATGGCAGAAGAACTGCACAATTTAAAATCCATCCATTTACATTTTTTGAAGCAAGGCAGATGCTGGCAGCGTTTACTTCCGAGGAACAGGCTGTTTTATATGGCGTTACAGGTGGCATTCCTGAATATCTTTCCAGGATCAATCCACGTATTTCACTGGATAAAAACCTTATAGAGCTTTTTTTTGATGAAAGCGGTCGTTTATTTGAAGAACCCGTTAATCTTCTGAAGCAGGAGCTCCGCGAACCGGCCACTTACCATTCTATTATTTCAGCCATTGCAGGTGGTGCCAGCCGCCTAAATGAGATTGCGGGAAAAACAGGTCTGGAAACCAGCGGTTGCAGTAATCAGATAACTTCTCTTATTGCATTAGGTATTATACGGAAAGAAACACCTGTGACAGAACCTGCTGCCAGCAGAAAGACGATATACCGCCTGGAAGACAGTATGTTCCTGTTCTGGTATCGTTTTGTTCGTCCTAACATCAGCGGTATTACCCGTGGCATTGGGGAAACGATTTATTATCAAATGGTCACTCCCAATATCAGTGATTTTATGGGACATATTTTTGAAGACATCTGCATCCAGTATCTCTACCACCCTCAAATTTATGCTACATTACCGTTCTTTCCTGGAAGTATTGGAAAATGGTGGGGAAATAATCCTGTTGCGAAACGTCAGGAGGAAATTGACATTATGGCTGTGCAGGATGATCAGGCATTGTTAGGCGAATGCAAGTGGAGAAATGCTGACATCAATATGGAGATCCTCAGACAATTATTAGAACGTGGAAATCTATTCCATTATGCGCAACAATATTATATGTTATTTTCAAAAACGGGATTTACAAAAGATGTTAAAGAATACGTGGAAAACACACCAAATATTAAACTGATCTCTTTTAATGATATCTGTAATTTATGATAATACGCAAGAGGCCACGATCAATGGTCTCCTGTACACATCATTTCATCTTCTATTCTGTCTATAATTTTAATGAAATTTATTATAAAAGCAATATTCATTTTGTCTGCCAATATTTATGTTATAGCAAATCGCCAGAAATAACCGATGAGTCATTTCTGGCGATTTTATTTTAATATAAGATTATTGTTT
>ERZ772854.2535-NODE-2535-length-13161-cov-2.406531_pt1 | contig 13161 bp, 9 predicted proteins | sample MGYA00580844_ERZ772854 | MGnify/ENA primary metagenome ERZ772854 (study PRJEB29015, sample SAMEA2737727) | human gut metagenome | biome: human gut; feature: human-associated habitat; material: faeces | place: China | collected 2012 ...
ATCTTCCGATAAAGTAACCGATATCCCCGTTGCCCGTGAAGAGCTTTTGGTAGCCCTTCCTACTGCTCATCCTCTGTCATCTTCAGATAAAGTCCGGCTTACCGATTTGAAAGACACTCCTTTTGTACTCCAGGGCCCACGACACAATATCCGCATCCTTGCAGATGGGCTTTTTAAAGAAGCTGGTTTTGAGCCTGTGATCACCTTTGAGTCTGATAATGTGATCATCGTGGATTCCATGCTCCACCAGGCTGCCGGAGCAGGCTTTGTATCTAAAAAATATGCTGCTCCCTGCAATGAATTAGTTTTTCTCCCACTGGATCCGCCTGTGTATCAGGAAACCCACATCCGTTTCCCCTTGGGTCATAAACTGACAGAGCCTGAACAATACCTTGTTTTTCTTCTGATCCGTGATTTCCAGTCAAATCCAGATCGCCGTTTCGAGATCATTCCTTCAAAAGAAGTAAATGACTTTCTCCAGGCTGCCAATCCGGCTGTCAGCAGTACAAATTCTTCTGTTTCTACACCGAACAGACATATGACTGCATCTTCTGTACAAGCTCCTTCTAAAGTAAGTCTGAATCCTCAGCTACTCCGGTATGTGATCGCCATTGTAGATGAAAAAAGCCTGACAAAAGCCGCTGAAAAGTTTTACCTGACACAGCCCACACTTTCCCGATACCTCCATGGGATAGAAAAAATGCTGAGTACCAAATTATTTACAAGGGAGCATAACCGGTTACGTCCCACAAATGCTGGAAAAGTCTTTGTAAACTTTGCCCGCAATATCTTACAGATTGAAGAGGAAATGTCGGAACACATCAAAACCTATCAACAAGGACACGAAGGCAGCATTTACCTGCAATGTGATTCAAGTCTGCTCCACATCATCCAGACCCAGGTTGTCCCTGTTTTTAAAGAACAGCACCCGGATATCCAGTTGAATGTCAATACCAACAGCCGTGAGCAGATCCAGGAATCACTTTTAAATGCCTCTGCCGACTATGGAGTCTATTTTTCCTGCGAAGAGGAACACCCCATTTTAGACAGCCGTATCCTCAGTGAAGATGAGCTTGTATATTGTTCCAGAAGCACTCCTCTTTCTGATCCATCGGAACTTTCAAAAACCATGACTGTTCCAAAAGGGAATCCACTTCGCGACGAACAGGAACGTTTGTTTAAGCAGTTATATCCGACGGTTCCCCGTCCGTTCTGCGAAGCAGTTCCATCCGTTCTGCTCTTTCTGGAAAGAAATGGTGTTGGAAATACAATACTGCCGTCAAAAATCATGAGAGATAGCCAGGAAGATTGTCACTTTCTCACACCTTCCCAGGGATATTTTCTCATCATGGCCCACCACCCCATTCGCACCATGCCTCCGGTGACCAGAGATTTAGAAACTCTGCTTTACGATACATTTGAAACATATTTTGAGCATTATGATGAGATGTTTTCATAGCTGGTTAAAAAAACAGCTGTCGGACTGTAACTGGCAGCTGTTTCTTATTTTTTCCTTATTTTTTCAGATACTCACCAAGCATCTGTGTTACGCATGTCTGTATTTCATCTATTATCTGTTCACAGGCAGCTCTTTTCATACTAGCTGTCATTCCCACCGCCAGAAGTTCTTTTCTTCCTGGATTTCTTCCATTTCCATCAACTGTGGTCGTATGTTCTCCATAATAAGTATTGCTGTAGGTAAGATCATAGGCCGGGCTCAGATGCCATCTGTCTTCTGTTTCATTATATAGATAGGTGAAATTTTTCGAGTGGTCATCCCGGTTATGTGCAAATACATTAAAACACATTCTCCGGAACATATTTTCCACATCTTTTTCATTATCCCTTGTTAATATTTTCGTCAGTTTCATCAGACTATGATAATCCAGACTCGGCTGTTCAAAATCTAATTCTAAAAGAGCTGCCGCTGTCAGCATATGGATTCTCTTTCCACCTGGTCTTCTGTCAAATCTTTTGGTTCCAAAATATCCTTTGCACCTGTCAGATGGAAATAGTTTCGTTTCACTCATAGCAATTTGGCATTGCTTTGCGCAGCAGGAGTAATCATACTCCATCTTTCCTGTATCTTTCCCATCTACATGTGCAGGAAATTTTATAATCCATTCTTCTCCATGGATTGTTGTCATAATTTTAGGTCTTGCACCGCCGCTGGTACCTCCCAAATGATACAGTTCATCTAATTTATCCGAATATTCTGTATTTAATATTTTCTGACATTCTTCTGCCAGTTCATCTAAATCCAGCTTCCCTGTTTCTTCATCAAAACTCTTTTCCGGATAATACGTCAATGCTCCCATTCCAGAACTTCCAACAATCGCCAGTCGGTCTAAAATCGTCAGTTCATCTGGATTCTGCTGATGTGAACGAATCAGTCGATCCAGCAAAAGTCTTCCCCAATTGTCTGGAAGACTATCTGCAAATACTCCAAAAAGGCCTGAAAAATAATCTTTCGTTGGAACAAATACCTGGTTTTTCAAAGGCAACGAAAAAGGACTAATGGAAAAGCCATTTTCCAGCCATTCCTGTGCGTATTGAAATGCAGCTTTGTAATCTGCAGTCAACGCCAGTGTTCCTACAAGTTTTTCCCCATAATATACCTGAAGCACATTATCTTCTTTCATTGATAACCTCCCGTATATCCTTGTATGGTACCTGCGTAAAAAGATTTCTCAATTCATCTGCCATATCCAGTGCCATAGCGATTTTTGTTAAGGATATTAATGATATCTGCCCTGTAGCTTCAAATCTCTTAATAGATCCATAACTTACCCCACTGATTGAAGCTAACTTTTCCTGTGATATAGAGCGGCGTTTTCTGATATTTCGTACACGAAGCGCAAGATTCTGATCCAGTTCTTCCGCTGTTTCCCATATAAATTGTTCCATAAATGCCTCATTTATTTTCTGCTAATATTTTATCCAAAACAGCATTTTTTATATAAAAAAGATAATATTTTATCTATTTGTATTTTAACATTTACTTTCACAGTGCGCAACTTTCTTTTCCGTTAAAAACGTTTCCGTTTCTTTATTTATTTTTTCAGATACTCCGTATAAGGCACATCTGGATCCAGGATCAGACCGCCGTGCATGGTTGGTGCTTTAGCTGGTTTCATATAATCGCCGTATTCTGCGGTCAACCTTCCATCATAGCCCACCGGCACCGGTATCCTGCGGTTTTCAAATGGCATGTAGACCGCTTCCTTAAACCACTCCCGTTTCCAGGTGTTTTTTTCCAGATAACGAATAAAAACCGTATCGCACACATATTCCGTATCTTTTCCTTTAAAACGAGTACACAGTTTTTCATAACCCTTATACGCCTTGCGCATAGGAATATGAAGAATGCTTCCCACGCCATGAAGGAGCTTTCCGAAAAATGTTGCATTTTCATAATAATCAAACCGATACCATGTATAAAGTACGGTCCAGTAAAACTGGATCTTCTTAGCCCAGCTTTTTCTAGCTTTTTCCGTCTTTGGCATACCATCTAATGGGAAAATGTCAATGAAAATGCCGCAGTTATAACCTGCTTTTTTATCTTCTTCATTGCAGCCGCAGGTCTTACTGTTGCGTATCTGGGCATGCCCTCTAAGATAGTTTTTTTCTGTATATACAGTCTGGAGAACCAGATCTTCTTTCAGCCAGTCCGGAGCGATCTGTACGAATTTATCGTAATCTTCCCTTAACATCACCAGGTCAATATCATCATCCCAGGGAATATATCCTTCATGGCGGATAGTGCCAATGAGAGTTCCGCTGTCTGCAAAATATTTAAGCCCATTGGCTTTGCAGATACGCTCCACTTTATCTAACATTTCCAGCTGTACCGCCCATACACGTTTTGTCTTTTCATCTACCGTATATCCGCAGCGTATTTCTTCTTTGTAGAATTCCGGCTTTTCTTTCAGCATGTCCTATGATCCTTCCAAACTGTTTTGTCTAACACAATCTTTCTTTATATAGTTAAAACCTGCTATGGCTGTCCCGTCAGCCGTCTGTATATGATTCCCAGATACCGGTACAGGAACGCATCATGCATAACCAGAAGCACCAGGAAATATACCACTGCCCCGGCTCCGATCTGTACAAAGGTAGTGATCGGTCCAAGTCCACGGACCTGTTCCAAAAACTGTCCTGTCCATACCACAGCTCCCAGCATAACTACAGCTGCCGCAAGCCGCTTCCAGCCATAGCGCACCAGCATCTTCGGTTTTATAAAATCTCTTCCCAGCCACAGATAGAGAGATATGATAAAGCACTCTGCCGCTACAGAAGCCGCAGCAGCCCCGGAAGCCGCAAAATGAGGGATCAGCAGGAAATTTAAGCAGGCATTGACTGCGGCTCCTGCCACGATCACTTTACCACTCTGGGCACGTTTTCCGCCTGGCGTTAAGATCTGGCTGCCAATACAGTCGCTTAATCCCACAACCAGTACCAGCGGACTGCACACATACATCAAAAATGTAACCGGCAGATAGCCATTTCCCAAAAACCAGGGAATAAACTGGGCTGCGATCCCCGCCAGTCCCAGCATAATAGGCATTGCCATTAAAAGCACGAAATCTAACGAATCCCGGATACGCTCATGTACTTCCTCGATACGCCCATTTCCAAATAAATAAGACATGCGGGCAGACATAACCGCATTAAAAGACATGATCAGTATCTTCGCCATGTTCACAAAGCCGGTAGCATACTCATAATAACCGTTCTGGGACTTATTTTCCCCAGAGAACCAGCCAAGCATAGTCTTATCTAAAATGGTGTACACAGAAGTTGCAATGGTGGGGATAAAATACACCAGCGTTTCTTTTAAATGCCGCAGCGGACAAAGTTCCTTTAAAATAGGGCGCTCTACCTGCCCCTTTAAATACCCCCACATGGAGATATTTCCCAAAAGTCCTGTGGCTGCCGTCAGCGCCACATACAACAGCAGGTCCTCTTTTTTACGGATAAATAAAAACAGCATGGCAATACCCACAAGCTTTACTGCCGTATTTCGCAAAACGATGAGAGAATACTGCTCCAGCCCGCCAAAAAACCAGGAAATATCAAAGGCAACAGCAGTCAGCGTCATGGTAAGCACGATATAATAAGGACGATATTCTCTGGCAAAACCAACCACAAACAGCCAGATCATAAGGCATGCCGCCGTGGTTGCCATGCAAAGCGCCTCGATCTCCCAGAAAAGACGGTTGCGCATCTTTATGTCATCTCTGTGCCTTGCGATCTCTCTCTGCCCATAAGAAGCTGTTCCCAGTGCCGCCAATATGGCAAAATACTGGACTACAGAATTGGTATAACTCTGCACTCCCGTTCCGTCTGCCCCCAGAACACGGGAAATATAGGGCGTTGTGATAAAGGGTGTGATCAGAGTCATCACCTGGTAAATTAAATTGTATATATAGTTTTTCCGAACACTTGGTGCTTTTGCCATAAGATCTTCTCTATACTCCATTTACATTTATGTTCTCTGGAAATCTTTTTTGTCTCTTGGCTCATTATACCCATGGAAGACTTTTTAAGCAAGGTCTTTATCATCCTCAATTCTTTCAAACATCATTGACAAATTACCCTTTTTGTGCCTATTCTATACTTATAATGTAACCGTAATAAATACAGATCTAAAAATGATCACAAGGGGGATACATATTATGAAAAAAACATTGGCTGTTCTCATCACTGCTTGCAGTCTTTCCTTAGGCCTTACACCTGCGCTTACCGGAATTTCTGGAAACCTGGTCATAGAAGCAGAAGCACATCCAGGGCGGACCGACGCAAACGGCGGACACCGTGATAATAAAAATGTAAGCGGCCTTGGAAGTTACCACTATCACTGCGGCGGCCATCCAGCTCACCTGCATCCTAATGGCGTCTGCCCTTATGCAGGTGGTTCCACTGACGATAATTCCCGCTCATCCGGCGGTTCTTCCTCTAAAAATCAATCTTCTTCTGGAAACCAGACTCCAAAAGAAACCGCAGCCCCGCAAGTTTCCACCGGCTGGCAGACGGACGATCACGGCTGGTGGTACCGCCTTTCCGCAGACAGCTACTATGCTGACGGCGTAGCTGATATTGATGGTTCCACCTATCTTTTTAACAGTGACGGCTATATGCTCACTGGCTGGCAGCAGTTAAATGGACACTGGTACTATTTCAACCCAAGCGGTGCCATGGTGACCGGTGGTCAGATCATAGAAGGAAAATATTACTATTTTGATTCCGACGGTGTACTGGATGAGACCTATTATGATGCCGTAGATGAGCCAGGTGATGACACAAATGAAACAGCCGAAGATGACACAGACTATGACTACGACTATGATTACGATTTAGACGAATATTAACAGGCAAACCACCGGCTGTCGCAGGAGCATTACACGCAGATGCCCCTGCGGCAATTTTCATTTTTATATAAAAACATATAGGATTCCTCTGTACCTCTTTTGAAATTCAGTCGAATTGACTTTGATATAAGATACTCAATAGAAATTAGATTCTGCCATTCAGGCAAAACGGCTCATAGGATATGAGCCGGACTTTGTTATTCATAGAATTTACGATCATCACTCTTTATTATGACCATCAAAATCCAAACTCCTGCAATAACTGTTTCAGATATACAGGATCTTTCAGTGCACGCTGCAGATCATCTGCACGATCCGATGTCAGAAGACAGGAATATAATTTATTCAATCTGGCCGTAGCTTCCGCCAGTCCTTTTTCCCGGCCTTCCACCAGACCTTCCGCATGGCCTTCTGCACGGCCTTCCGCATGGCCTTCTGCCAAACCTTCTGCCCACGCTTCTTCCCGGATCTCATCTGCATGTTCCTGAACATATTCTTTCATATACTGTTCAAACATCATATAGCGTTCCCCCATCTTCCGGCTTTTTTTGATCTGGCGCATGGAATCCTGAAGCTGTTTAACCAATGCATCTCCATAATCAGCTTCGCTTCCAGCCAGATCAGCCTTAACAAAATCAAGCAATGCTACCAGTTCCTTAGGTACTTCCTCACGATTTTCTCCATTTGTGTTAAGGAAAACAGTGCAGTCCCCATCGCCAAATACATTTCCTGTTTCTTCACAGTATCTGCGGATGGTATAGCGGCATTTTTTCTGCTCCAGTGGATCAAAGTTACAAATAAAAATGACATATGTATCTGCCAGTTCTCCATAACTCTTCCCTTTTTCCAACATTTCCACATCCATCTGACTGTGGTAATAACGGCTGCGTTTTTCCAGACTGTCTTTTTTTACCAGCTGCATCTCAATGTCATAATGTGTCCTGTTTTCATCTTTTGCAAATACATCCATGCGAATGCTCTTGCACTCTGGATTAAAAAAGAAGCCATGCTCCGCACTGATCTCAACTCTTTCAATCCGGATCTCCAATACACGTTCCAGAAAACATCTGCAGTTTTCTGCATCCATCATAACAGCCGCAAACATAAAATCGTCATGAAATACCAGTTCTTCCAGTGTTTTTTTACTCATTTTTCTTCCTCCGTAATACAGAGGAATCCTATATTGGTAGATTATCACATTTCTTCTGTATATGCAACAAAATTCCCCCACCCAAATCATAGCTACGTAAATATAACACTAAAATTGAAACTGCCAAAGAGATTTTTTTGACTTTCCCAGATCAATTGCGTATACTATAAAATAACGGTGTTTTTCCATACCGTTATAACGAATATATCAAAGGAGCACACCCGTGAAATTCGCAGTTACCATCGTTACGTACAACCGGCTGGAATTATTAAAAGAATGCGTACAACAGGTTCTGTCGCAGACAGTTCCCTTTTTCTATATTTGTATAGTAGACAACAATAGTACAGACGGTACTTCAAAGTATCTGGACCAGCTGGTGGCTGAGACCCAAACAGCTTCCTCTGACAAAAATAAACCGGAATTTCACATTCTTCATCTTCCGGAAAATATCGGCGGAGCAGGCGGCTTTGCAAAAGGTATTGAGAATCTTGGAAAAACAGACTGTGACTGGATCCTGATCATTGATGATGATGCCATGATCGCAGCCGATTATATAGAACAGCTTCAGAAAGCCATCTTAAGGACAAATTATCTGGCATATTCCGGTACAGTAACCACTGCCGGATCCATTGACACCACCCACCGGCGTTTCATTAAATGTCCCCGGCTGATGCTTTATGGACCAGTACCGGAAGAAGCATATGCCAAAGCTTCTTTTGAATACGATATCAGCACCTTCTGCGGTCTGTTGGTAAAGGCTGACATGGTGCGAAGGATCGGCCTTCCAAAAACGGAATATTTTATCTGGTTTGATGATACAGAATACTGTCTGCGTTTCCATGATCAGTCACGTATCTTAAATGTGACCACAGCTGTTTTAAACCATAAAACAACACCTGCCAGTTCTGCCCCGGCCATCAGCTGGAAAAACTACTACGGCTTCCGCAATGCCATTGATATAGGAAAGACCTATTCCAAGAATCCCCGCCTGTACATGGCATATATCTGGCTGAACCACAAGGCTCACATTTTCTTAGATACCCTCGGACTTCTGTTTGGAGACCAGAAAGAAATGCGCCGTTACCGTATTAAAATTTACAAAGATGTACTGAAAAACCGCCATAAAACACCTGACGGGAAATCCCCGGATTACCTGCCTGGAAGTGGATACAAAATAATTTGATCTTAAAAAGATATTAATGTCCTCTCAGAGTCTTTCCTGCACTTGATTTTGTGAGAACATATTAATTATAAGGAGAAAACTCATGCAAGCAATCATCTTGGCTGCCGGAATGGGAAAACGTTTAAAGCAGCTGACACAGAATAAGACAAAATGTATGGTAAAGGTAAACGGTGTTCCTCTGATCAACCGCACCTTAAGCCAGCTAGAACAGCATGACCTGTCCCGGATCGTTATTGTTACCGGTTATGAAGGTCAGAAGCTTCGGGAACATATTGAAAGTCTGCATATCAAAACACCTGTTGTCTTTATCGACAATCCGGTCTATGACCGCACTAACAATATCTACTCCCTTTTCCTGGCAAAAGACTATCTGTTAAAGGAAGATACTCTTCTTTTAGAGTCCGATATCATCTTTGAAGACTCTGTATTAAACAGCCTTACTGATGATCCAAGAGACAGTCTTGCCCTGGCTGCAAAATACGAGTCCTGGATGGATGGAACCTGTCTGGTCCTCTCTGATCAGGATGATATCGAAGCCATGATCCCAGGCAAAAAATTCCGTTTTTCCGATACAGAACATTATTACAAGACCGTAAATCTTTATAAATTCAGCCGTGAATTTTCCAGGACACACTACGTCCCTTTCCTGGTAGCTTATACAAAAGCACTGGGAAATAATGAATACTATGAACAGGTATTAAAGATTCTGGTAACTTTAGATGATCCGGGCATCAAGGCAAAACGTCTGGATGAGAACCAGCGCTGGTATGAAATTGACGATATCCAGGATCTGAACATTGCTGAGTCCATTTTTGCACCGGAAAAGGAACGCACCCACCTGATCCAGAAGTGCTTCGGCGGCTACTGGCGTTATCCGAAAATGCTGGATTTCTGCTATCTGGTAAATAGTTATTATCCGCCTGAAAAAATGATGGATGAGATCAAACATAATTTTGACGTCCTTGCAAGACAGTATCCTTCCGGAATGGCTGTAAACTCTCTTCTGGCTGCCAGAAACTTCTCCCTGCGCCAGAACCAGATCGTTGTAGGAAATGGCGCTGCAGAGCTGATCAAAGCCCTTATGGAGCGTGTAAAGGGTAATCTTGGTGTGATCCGTCCTGCTTTTGAAGAATATGCAAACCGTTGTGACAAAGAAAAGGTCATTGCCTTCGTTCCCCAGACAGAAGATTTCTCCTATAATGAAAATGATGTAATGGACTTCTTTGAAGGTAAAGATCTTGACTGCCTGGTACTTATCAATCCGGACAATCCTACCGGCAATTATATCTCCCGCAAGGGAATGTTAAAGCTGGCCCGCTGGACAAAAGAAAAAAACATCCGCTTTCTTGCAGATGAGTCCTTTGTAGATTTTTCAGAAGAAGCAGAACCTACCCTTTTGGTGGAAGAACTTTTAGATGAAAATCCACATATGATAGTGGTAAAAAGCATTTCCAAGTCCTATGGTATCCCCGGACTGCGCCTGGGAGTAGCTGCCAGCGGCGATACAGACCTGATCGGCCAGCTGAAAAAAGATGTTGCCATCTGGAATATTAATTCCTTCGGTGAATTTTATATGCAGATCGAAGAGAAATACAGAAAAGACTATAACTCTGCTTTAGACAAACTCCGTGCAGAGCGAACCCGTTTTGCAGAAAAACTAAGTAATCTCCCAGGCGTCTGCGTCTTCCCATCCCAGGCAAATTACCTGATGGTGGAACTGACAGACAAGAGCATCAGCGCCACAGAAATAACAGAACTGCTCTTAACCCGCTATAACCTATTTATCAAAGACCTGTCCTCCAAGATTTCCAGAAACGGCCGCCAGTTTTTACGGATTGCCATCCGGAACGAGGCAGAAGATAATATACTGGTAAAAGCCCTTAAAGAAATTTTAGCTCAATGCTCTAAGCAGTAACAATATAAAACCTTTTTTAATGGACTGACAGTAAAAGACCGCCTGAACCTATTTCCCAGGCCAGACGGTCTATTTATTGTATTTGCAACATATTAACTCTTTTTCTTCTTATAATCTCCCCATGCATACATAACCAGTGCCAGAGCGATAACTCCATAAGAAATAAATACACGGAAATACTCACCAATGGCAGCATCACCAAACAGGTTCTTTCCTGCAGATGGGGCTACGATGAAAAGTAGGTGGAACAGGATACAGCCAAGAAGCGCCTGTCCGTTAGTAGCCTTTTTAATGGATGCACCGCCCACCAGGATGGCTGCACCTGCATAAAGACCAACCTGCTCATGGGCACCGTAAGTCTGGAAGGAACCCATGTTCTGGACAAAGATCAGCTGTCCCCAGCCAGCCAGTACAGTAGAGATCACAATGGCTATCACACGAACCCGGTCTACATTGATTCCGGAAGCATTGGCAACTGTACGGTTCTGGCCAACGGCACGGAACTGCTGGCCGATTTTTGTTTTCATCAGGGCATTGTTAAATATACAGAGCAATCCTACAACGAAGAAAGTGACCATTGGTACACTGACCATGGAGAATAGATTTTTCACAACTGGAAGCTGTGCCACTGCAATTGCTCCCACGCAGATACCGGCATAAGTAAAAGCTTTTTTCTTCTCCATTTTCTTCATTGCAAACATTACTAACGCCCCCACTGCCATAATACCGCAGATAATGAGAACGGCTGTGCTGAAGGAAACACGCAGCAGGCCATCTAAAGCATATTTAAAACCACGGTCTGTAGAAAGGTCGATGGTATTGGCAACACCGGTAGATCCCTTAATCACCAGTCCCGGTGCCTTTAACGGGATCAGATTACCGAAAATAAACAGGAACAACAACTGATACAATCCATTTGCAAAGTAACCTAAGATCAGGCCTCCGATCATTTCCTGGCCTTTCATCTTGTTCATCAGTTTACCGATAAGATAACCAAAAAACGCTGCAATAGGCATGGTCATAAGCATGGCAACCAGGAATCCGGTTAGTCCGCTGATGCCCCATTCGATCACCCACAAAGCTGCGATCTGGGCTGCCATGGCACCAATGGTAATAGCAAAGTTGATACCCATACCGGCAACGATAGGAATAATAAGTGCCAGTACGATAAATGCATTTCGGCTTAAGCGGCCGAATAATTCATACATTACATAAGAAACAGTCTGTCCAGAGCAGATGAGTCCGATGATACATAATACCACGAACATGACTGTAACTGCATTTTTCTGCAATATTTCACGAATATCTAATTTACTACGCACGAGACTCACCTCCTGACTTTGTAAGTGCGTACAGAATGATTCCGTTGGAAATCAGGATACGCAGTGTTTCAGAAATAGTAGAACCAGGTACTAATACGTTTGCAACCGGCATTCCCAATGTTAAAACGCCCTGGAACAGAAACGTACCAATAAGAACATGGCTGATCTTGCACCTGCTTGTGGAAGCACCGCCAATAAGGATAGCTGATGCTGCAATAAACCCCATCTGGCGGGGTGCTGTGTACAGCTGCATAAAACCGTAACTCTGGGAATATACCAGAATTCCCACTGCACCTAATACTGTTGAAAATACAGTACCTATAATACGCATTTTATCAACATTGATACCTACAGATTCTGCAAAGCGCGGGTTGTTTCCTACTGCCTGCATAGCCTGACCGGTACGGCTTCGTGAAAACATCCATACAACAAAGCAGCTAAATAACATAAACAAAAGCAGTCCTGTTGGAATGGTAAAATCACCGATCTGGAATGCCAGAAAATCATTTAAGATATGGCGGAAATTAGTCCCGTCCAGACCAATGGTATTTCTAAGACCGGTTCCTAATGGCCAGCGAAGCTTTAATGACTTAAACGGAAGCACCAGCCATGCTATACACATTAAAGATACAATAGAAAAACCAACATAAGTGGTAACAGACATTTCAGAACCTTTTAAGCGGTTTAACATAAGTGCATATAGATAACCGCACACAGCTGCCAATGCGGAGCCTGAAACAATGGCAAAAAGGAAACCTCCCCATCCTGGAATTCCCAGTTCAATGGTAAGTAAGCCACCGATTAGGCCTGCAACCAGACCAATAGGAAGACCCAGGTTCAGGCTGATGCCGCACTGGATACCAGGAACCATTGCCAGTACCATGATAGCATTCATACCCATTCGCACGATGGTATTGCTAAGAAGCGTGGAAAGAGATAAATCATACCATAAGGTCATAAAGCAAAGCAAAATAAAGAACACTCCAATGATCACTCTTGGAATACCCAGTTTATCAATAAGCCAGCTATTAAATAATAACAGCACAGTCAGTACCAGAAGCGCAAAGCCTAAATAAACCAGGTCATCTCCATGGCGGATGAGCCGTCCTGCATTTGTCTCTTTGATATTGCTCTGTTTAACATAACGGTCATACTGGGAAGAAAAACTGTCACCAGACTGATAAAGAATGCCTTCTACAGTCTCTTCCAGTGTTTCTAAG
>ERZ772854.2545-NODE-2545-length-13073-cov-5.329544_pt1 | contig 13073 bp, 16 predicted proteins | sample MGYA00580844_ERZ772854 | MGnify/ENA primary metagenome ERZ772854 (study PRJEB29015, sample SAMEA2737727) | human gut metagenome | biome: human gut; feature: human-associated habitat; material: faeces | place: China | collected 2012 ...
TAATATACTTATCAAGACAGCCAGTAAGGGAAGTCAAGGTTCCCCGTCCTGGCAAGATATATGTTTAAGACGTAGCCGCCTATTCTTTACCAGAGAGCAGGGCGGCTATTTCTTATGTGTGTATGTAAGGATAGATACAATTAAGCTGGCTGTTGTCAGAATTATCATAAATATCTCGTAATCGCTCATAAGCATCCCCTCCTGTCAAGGCTCAGGATCAGGGGAACCACAGCCGCTCTACTGGCTGCCTAGATAAATATACTATATTCAGTTTTAGTTTATTGAAATCCCATGTTTTATTGCCTGCTCTTTGAGTTTGAGAAAATTTTTTGTTTGAGCATTTTTCATTCTACTATAAGCGCTAAAAGATTTGGGAGCTAGTTCAGGTAATTCATAAAAAATATGATAGTATTCTTTACGCATCAAATTTTTCTTATGAAATGCCTTCTGCTGTTTTATGTATTCAGGATTATCTTTTATATGATTGATCAATTGCTGATAGTTTGCATCATGATCAAGTACAGAATATATATATTTCTCAGCCTTGTCAGCTTCGTCAAACATTCCCATTTCTACGTGCCATTGTACTATCCGGTAAAAGTGGCTTTCGTCCCAAGATAAAAAAGGATGAGCAAACATTAATTCAGTACATTTCCATAAACAGGCTGAACATCTTATTTTATCTTTGCGATTATAAAAGCTTCCAGCTTTCATCCTTAAAACATAATCTAAATTTCCAGTAACGCCATATCCCTCCATTATATTTTGATGTGCCGGGAATTTTGGTACAGGAATGCGCTTTAAATCGTCCAGATTCTCCAGATCATATTTTACTCCATCTGAAACCAGATATCTGGCATCGTACCAGCTTTCTTTATCGGTGGGATATACTTTGTACATCTCTCCGTTTTTGAAATAGATGGTTTGAGCATCAGGAACATCATCGGATGATGAATTGAAAACACTTTTAATTTTATTGAAAAGGCTCATGGAATCCTCCTATACAAATAGAACAGTAAAATATCAGGTATTGTTTTATTTTTTTACGATGGAAAGGCGGTAGGTGACGTGATGATCTTCAGATGGTGGATTCTGAAAGACTTCCTCATCAATCTCCAGATTTGTCCAGTCATCTGTTTGAATTACACCGTCAATCAATTCTACCCGGATAAAATCAGGCAGATTCATAATATCATCATAGGTGTATAAACGTTTTGCCATGAGAGCACATCCTTTCGTGAATAATATTAGTTATGCGTTGTCACGTTCCATCCGTTGATCAACTGCTTTTTTGATATAACCGTTTACGGATTCTCCGGCAGCAGTCGCAGCGGCTTTGATTTCTTCGTATTTTTCCTTTTGGACATCAAGAGGAATACGTTTAAGTTTATTTTTTGCATATTCGATATCATATTTGGCTTTAGTTGAAATTTCAGGCATTAGAGATTTCCTCCTTGAGATACTTGTATGTATTTATTTAAAATGTCTCTATCCCATAAAAGAACGTTTGTTTTTTGGGCAAGATCTTTTGCTTGTCTGGTGAAATAGCGATTTGTCATTACTACTGGAACATGGCAATTATAATATCTACATCCGGAAAAGGCTTCTTGCACTGCTTTGTTTCCGATATCAGAAGAATAACATTTGCACTGTATGCCATATTTTACACCGCCTTTCTCGGCAAGAACATCGATTCCCTGATCTCCACTACCTTGTGTAACACTAACATTGTAGAAACCATTATTTTTGAGCAGCTCAGCACAATAATATTCGAAGTCGTGTCCTTCCATTGTATCGTAGACAGGAATTTGTGGTTCTGGTGATACATAAGAATCAACAGTGTCTTCTGGTTCAGAAGCGGATTCAGGAGCATGATCACTTTTGCTATATGACGGAATAATTGGTTCTACGTCATTAGAATCAGTAGAATTTGCTTTGATGATTCCTGAAAAAGTTCTGGCTATAGAAGAAATGATGGCGCATACAAGAGCTATTATTACGGCACCAGGAACAAACATAACTAAAGTAGCAACAAGTCCGGCTATAATATGTGAATTATCTTTCTGAAAACCAGTAATTGCAATGTAAACCATAAAAATAAGCCATAAAGCTGTAAAAAACGCTGCGACTTTGTGGTGAATGTAAAATGTTGTGATTTTTTTCAAATTTCTCTCTCCCTATAGTTGATATTAATTCCTCAGAATTATATCAAAAATATGAAACTGTGTACATAGTAAAAAGATACAAAAAACTACGTACATATTTGTGGAAAAAGTCAATAGACAGGAAACTACGTACATAGTATACTATAATCAGTTCAAGGGAACAGTACAACAGCAAAGGGTGAAAACGAAGTGATCGTAAGATGTACCGGAGACACCAACATAATACCGGGCAAGGGTAAGCAAAGGAACAAAAGTTGTCGAGATTGGTTTAAGACCTGCCGGAGCTGATCGAGATTCCCAGAAGAGAAAGGAGCTGAAAGAAATAGCAAAATTAACACCAATAAAAGCAATCCGGCAGAAATGCCTTGATTGTTGTTGCGGACAGTTGGCAGAAGTAAGAATGTGTACTTGTACAGTGTGCGCATTATACGGCTACAGAATGGGGCATAGACCTAAAGACGAACAATTTACCGTTGAAACAGATACAGGTGAAAAATCCTCACGTAGCCTATAGTTTTTCGTGACAGAAAGGGGATTGTGATATGAAGTACAACCTTAGCAAGATTATGCTGAAAGCATGGAAAGTTTATCGCAGTGGTAAGCAGATCAGTTTTGGTGAAGCTCTTCATAGAGCATGGTTATCTGCAAAGGCTGAGGAAATAAACATTACTCGCATTGAAACAGCTAAAAAGGCGGCAAATGTAACCGAGCCTGTTAATACATGGGCTAGGTGGAAAGAACTCGGATTTGAGGTTATTCACGGAAGCAAGTCATTGTTTAGCGCAGTGTTGATTTGGGGAAGCCGGGGAGATGGTGCTACCTATAAGGCGAACTTTTTCGGGGAATCCCAGGTACAACCGATATGACAGCAGATGAGGTTTTGAGATACATTCAACTGGCAAGACGAAAAATGTATATTTTAACGCATAATGGCATTGAGTGGCTTCCAGAATACGAGGAAGAGCTACAACAAATTAATCAAGAGCTTGCTTTACTTCGTCCCCTGGTGGATGCAGAGCATGCTAAAAGAAAGGAGCTTGAAAGATGTTCACAGCAACAGAAGCAGTATTAATTTTCTTTTCTGGTGTGATGTGCACCATTTTATTTCAGATCACACATGATGGAAAAGGAATTTAATAAAAAAGCCCTTACCAGAGCGGCAACTCTGATAGGGGCAAGGTAACCCGACATTCAGCAAAATTGAGGGGCTGTGCGTATTATAACACACTCATTCCCCTCAGACAACAAAAGAAAGGAACGAAAGTATGTGGTCCTATGTCAAGATTTAGTACAAGTTAAAATAAGAAATTTCTCCCTATTTTAACCTGCCAGAAGCTCAGCCTCAGTGTGCGTTCTTTCATACACTCGTTCGAATTCGTTTGGCGACATATAGTTGCAATGGCTATGAACTCGTTTCGTATTGTAGAAAGCTTCCAGATATTCAAAAATCAACTGATATGCCTGCTTATAGTTGCGAATTTTAAAGCGATTGAGCCATTCACGTTTGATAATAGAATGAAAGGATTCAATGCATGCATTATCCCACGGAAAAGCTTTCTTCGAATAACTGCGCTGCATATTTTCGGTTGCTTTTTTATATTCCTTTGCAACATATTGGCTGCCACGATCCGAATGGATAATTAATGGTTGATCGATATTTCGGCGAGCTTTGGCTTTGTTTATAGTATCAATCACGCAAGATACTTCCAGTGTTTCTGAAAGCGTCCAGGCTATGATTTTTCTGGAAAATAAATCCATAACACTGGTCAGATAGACAAATCCATCTATTGTCCAGATGTAGGTAATATCCGAACACCAGACTGCATTCGGACGATCAGGATTAAATTGCTCATCAAGGATATTTTGTAATTCAGTGCTGAAATCGGAATCTTTTGTGGTGATCGTCCATGGTTTGCTCCACTGAGCACGGATTCCCATTTGGCGCATATATGTACCAACGGTTCTTTCCGAAATGACTTCACCATTTTTTCGAAGTTCTACAGTGATTTTCGGAGCACCGTAGTTCTGCTTGGAATCATCATAAATATCCTGTATTTTTGCTTTTACAGCTTTACGACGTTTTTCTGTATCAGAAGGTACGTGGTGGAGCCATGCAAGATATCCTGAGCGAGAGACACCTAAAAATTTCAACATTCCGGAGACGGAAACCCGGCGTCCAGCCTTTTTGGCAGCTTCCGTCTTCTCAGACACTTCAAGATAAATGGCTTCCGTCATTTTCCCAGAATGTTGATTGCTTTTTTTAACACATCAAGTGCATCTTGGGCATCACGTAATTCACGTCTGAGACGGGCAATTTCCTTCTGCTCATCAGATGCATAATTACCAGAACCACGAACAGGAATATCACCTGATTCCCGGAAGTCTTTCAGCCATTTTGTTAATGTGCTGTATCCGATGCCAAGATTTTCTGCACATCCACGTACTCCGAGATCTTTGTGATCCTGATAGTACTGGACTGCATCAAGTTTAAATTGTTTGTCATGTTGCTTTGCCATATGAGATCCTCCTTCAGCATGTCTCTATTGTATCATGCTTATGTGTATTTGGAATTTCTCATTTTGGCTTGTACTATTTATATTCTAGCACCACCTTAACTACAACAGGTGTAGGTTCCGGTGTAGGTTTCTCATCCGGTTTTACTGGCTCTGTAGGCGTAGGACTTGGTGTCTCAGTTGGCTGAGGTTTAGGACTCTCAGTTGGTTTCGGTGCTTCCGTTGGTTGAGGTTTTGGACTCTCAGTAGGCTTCGGTGCGGTCGTAGGATTCGGCTTAGGTGTTACAACAGCTGTCGTACCCTTAACTTTTACAACACATACAATTTTCTTCTCTCCTACTGTAGCAGTAATAGTAGCACTTCCCGGTTTCTTAGCTGTAATCACAGCACTCTTTCCATTCTTTGCAGCCTTAACAGTAACAACAGACTTCTTGGAAGATGACCACTTAGCCTTACCCTTCACACCTTTGAGTTTCAGTGTGTATTTTTGACCATTGTTTAAAGTACGACTTGCTGCATTCATACCTTTCTTTGAAACCTTCACAACAGCTACATAGTTTTTCTTACCATAAGTAGCAATCACCTTGTAAGTTCCAGCTTTCCGAGCGTAGAAAGTAGCATTCCGAGTATCTTTCTTGCTGTAAGATACTACCAGATTCTTACTATTGGATCTCCACTTAACACTCTTTTTCTTCTTAGAGCTTACACCTTTCAATGTAATCTTTGACTTCTCACCGGTCATAACCGATACCTTAGTACTGCTGAGCTTCCTTGAAGCTGCCTCGACTTCCTGTACAACCCCAATGGATTCCATCATAGGAATAACAGGATCGGAACCAACAAGCATGATAGCTGTTGCAAGGCTTAACATTCCTTTCACAATTTTTTTCTTTAACATAGCAATCCCCCTTTTCTGTGGTGTGAATAAATTTCGCAATCCTCAATGATGAGGTATACATTCTTATAACTTATTTTATGCGACAATTATCGCCTAGTCAAGTACATTCTTGTGACCTAAAATTGCAAATAGAATTAAGAAAATAGACGGAGATATTAGGGCGAAAGAATGCATGTTAATGTTCAGATAGATTATACACCATTGCTGACAAAATTAAATGAAAAGCAGATATCTGGTTATAAATTAGCCGAATATGGGATTCCCCATAAAACATTGTATAATATTCGACAAGGAAAGATAATTACAGTGGAAACTCTTGCAAAACTCGCTTATATTCTTAATTGCAGTATAAATGATTTAGTGAAATTTGATTACAATATAACGGATTAAAAATTAATTTTTAAAAAATATTAGAGCGGTCTTAAAGACCGCCCTTTTTTTCGTCTCGAATAAAGTGTTCTCCGCAATCGCCACATATTATATTTACCGCCTTAGTGCTTCGGATAATTGTATGGCAGCAGGGGCAACTCCAACGCTGATAGCTGTTTTTCTTTTTGCTAATTGGCTGGGAACTGTCTGCTCCTTTCCCTTGCCAACAGTAACGTGTCCGTAGGCTTCGGCTGTAGACTGGACTGTGATTGTTGGCATTTCCAAACTGTCATTAAAAAATTCTGTGTTGATATGCTTGAAAATTTTATTCAAGTATTGAACTGCCCTATTATAGCTGGTGATTTCCTTCATATTCTTTGCCCTCTTTCTTATAATTTTCTTTGGTTGTACTGTGCAACATACTGCGCTGCGCATTTGCGTAATTACACATTACTTTTGGACAACGAGCAGTCAAGGGGGCGGTTTACCGCACGTAGCTTGCCCTTGACAGATCGGGGGCAAAAAGTACACTCTCGAAGGCAAATCGACAATATATAAAGAAGCTTGATTTCTAAAATCTTTCTTTTGAACATTTCTTTTTTTATCCGAATTATAAAGAATTCCTGTGATTTCGAATGCGTCAAATACCATTTTGCGGCTTATTTTGCATTTAAAAAGGCTTCCTACAATTTTGAATATGTCAAAACACCATTTTGATGCTTACTTTGCGCTTAAAAAGGCTTCCTGCAATTTTGAATATGTCAAAACACTATTTTGCGGCTTACTTTGCACGTAAAAAGGCTTCCCGAGAATTATGCGCAAAAAAAATAAAAAAAAATGAGGTCAAAACACCCTGTTTACTCGGAACGACTATTGAAAATGGGTTAAAAAAACTATACAGGCATCCAACCAAAAAAATGGAGGTGCCTGTATGTCTAAAAGGACAAATATTTCGAATTGGAAAAATGAAATTGACGAACGGTTTGAGCCTGAATTATATCAGGTCGGAACTCGACTCTCTGACGAGCGAAAGAAAAATAAGTTAACACAAGCTGAGGTGGCGAGGCGATTGGAAATTAGACGTCAGATCGTGAGTGATCATGAACGTGGTAAGCATCTTACCATTTCTCGCCTGAATGAATATGCTGCACTCTATGGCTGCCCTGTCGAACAGTTCTTCGTAGATGCGCCTAATGATGAAGGCATATTACAAAAGCGGCTTAACGAGCGATTAATTATGAAAAGAATAATGGTGAAAATTCATCTATTTTTTGTGAAGGAAAATCCACTGCCTGTGCGTTTTCTGGACGAAGTCTCTATGCGAACGCTCAAGCGGTGGGAACGATTTGCGGAAAACAAGGAAGTTCCTTCTAAAAATAGTATCAAAAGTATGGAATTTACACAGTACAAGGCGTTTGCGGCTGAATTAGATATGTCTTTGCACGACCTTTTGTTTGCGCCAGAAATAGAATGATTTGTCGCATCAAATGTCACGATTTTTATGAATAAAAGCAATACAATGTAATCATCAACAGGAAGGAGTGAAAAAAGATGAGCAAGAAATATCAGTCCAGACCACCACCGCTTAGCAATATTCCCTGCACTTAAGCAGCAACCGCACCTTGAGAAGTGAAAAGCGAAAGGAGAAACATAGTTCCTCTATCAGTGAAAGAGGAAGAAAGGAAAGGCACAAATGACTGATGTTCGTTGCGGTAATTTTCCACGGGATTCTCCTGTCAGAGCATCCAAATCATGATTGAATACTGATTCTATGGAGAGGAGGCGGTAGACACCCATGTTTACCATCTATATTTGTTCAGCCTTCCTGCCATGGGCTAGAAGCCCACCGCAGAAAAAAACACTCATAACCACCTTTTGGACTGAACGTTATGAATGATGTAGCCACCAGCTAGGGCTACACGTTAGTAAACTAATGAAGCAACTACAAATCTGTACTATTCGCCAAGGAGGTGAGCCCTTTGGACAATTAGGCTTCTGTACCAGCATGGTTTAATGCTGGCACAGATTATGCCACAGCTGCGACCCTGCAAAGTACTGCTGTGGTGGGGTGTTGGGTTGTTATAATACCCAATTTAATAATAACAAAAAACAACTTTGAATGAAAGGGGAAATCAAAATGATTAACGGAAGAAACCGTATTAAAGCCTTCCTGCTCGACGAGATTAATCGTAAGGCTGGAAGTGGCGAAATAGAAGGCGAAATGCGAAGCTGGTCAGATGCCAAGCAGCTTAAATGCCTGCCGTATGGTGAGACAAGACAGATTTACAAATACACTGTCGCTCCCGAACGGGAAGATATTGTAGGCGCTAAGATTGCAAATGCAAACTGGGGCTGTCTTGTTGAATTAACCTTTGTCGGAAAAAACAAGGTTCAGGACATCGAGATTATCAGTGATATTTTTGCTGACCAAATAGAACTTTAAACATCTGAAAAAGACGTGGGGGAGGTTTTGCCCTCTCCCACCTTGAATAAAGGAGATATGAAGGTATGATAAACAAAATAAAAAACGCAATACGTAAGTGTAGAAGCGAATTTGAAAAAGCAGAAATGTGGAAACGCTTTTTATTTATAGCGTTAAGTCTTATTGCTTTGATAGTGATATTTTGGATTATAAGATTCCTGTGGGGCATATTACCTATAATCCTAATCCCATTGTTTGTTGTGGGAATAGATAAACTGGAAAAATGGTCAATTGAACAGGTTCAAAAACCTGCGCCAGTATATCAGCCTCAGCTAGATGGAGACGCAATCTGTGATTGTATGCAGGAAGCTATATGCGCAGCAGCAACGATGCTGGAACTGCAACAGCCTATATCAGCCAGAAGCATTATTTTTGCTGGACATCCATCTTCGGATGGGCTTCCACGTTGGTGGTTCCGAACTAAAAAGAAAGACGCTCAATTTGGTAGCTATGACGTATTAAATGTTCGTGATGTGCTTATGGATGAACTGGAACAGGCATTCGTGGTGAATAGAAACCGCTTTTCTCCTGGCACTGATGGACTATTTTTAGACGTTTGCAATGATCGGGGGTATTATTACGAACTGGCAGTTATACCCTTAAATAAAAGAACTGCTCCATATATCTCCCAAAAATTAGAAGATACGAAGGAAAAAGAAGAGGTTTTTCAAGTGCCAGAAGTAACCTTTTCTTGTTCTGGTACTGCAACACCCTTTTTACGAAAAGATCCATGGATAAAATATCGAAAAAGGCTTGGAATAGAAGTTGACTTGGATAAGACTCCACACATAGGTATCTGGGGGGCTACTGGTTCGGGAAAGTCTTGGTTAATTAAAGCACTTGTGGCATATTTTTTGCTTAAGTATGACAATCCCGAATGCACGCTGAGTGTTGCAGACTGGAAAGGACAGGACTACGATTTCCTGAAGGGATGCAGGGGTTATTATAACCATGCCCATTATGGAGAAGCCTTAATTAAGTTCAAGAATATTCTTGAGGCAAGAATAGCTGGAACAGATGTATCCTTCAATCGGCACTTGCTTGTGCTGGATGAATGGAATAATTTTCTGACCTCTTTAACTGCTTCAGAAAAAAATCAGTATTTAGACTATCTTTCATATTGTCTTAATTTAGGACGGTCTTATAACATGAATGTTGTTATAGGGTCACAGGCAGCTCATGCGGAGTTCTTCGGGAAATCAAGAGATTCCATTTCCTGTGTAGTCGGGCTGGGGCAAATATCAAAAGTAACTGCACAAATGCTATTTACACCGTATACAGACGAACCGATCGAGCCACAGCCACGAGGATGTGGATATCTGCTGTTGGATGGGCAACCTTTACAAAAGGTTATTGTCCCGTACACGGATGATACCGACACGATGGAGAACATTATGAGAGACAGATGTTCCTGAATAGACAGGAGCAGGACAGCCGCCGCTGCCATTATCCGCCGAAGGCGGATGTGTGGCAGCAGGTGGATGAACGGCTCCTGTGCCGATGCCAGTATTACCCATCGGCATTTGCACAGAACACCAAATAAAGCCTGGAAACCCTTATAAATAAAGCGTTCTTGAAGGTAGTATTTTGTGCAGATCTTTTTCACACTGCACAAAACGCAAAAGTGAACCAAAAAGGAGAGAAAAGATGAAAAAAGCAGATACACAAAAAGAAAACTGGATAGTGACTTTAAATAATCCAGAAGAATACGGAGTTACTCATGAGATTATTAAAGAAACTCTTTTATCCTTTGCAACAATTCAGTATTTCGCAATCGTAGATGAGAAAGGCTCGTGCTATCATATCCATTGCTTAATATGCTTCCGATCTCGTGTGCGATTCTCAACGCTAAAGAGAAAATCTTGTTTTAGTAAAGCCCATATTGAGGATTTAAAGGGTACTCCACAACAGTGCGTTACTTATTTACAAAAGAGTGGAAAATGGCTTTTTAATAAAGAAAAACAGGAGCAAGTGATCGAGGGTACTTTTGAGAGTTGGGGGGAACTACCACCGGAAATAACTTACAAAAGAGACATGAGTGCGCTGCTGCACCTAGTAGAAGCAGGTTATACTGATATGGAAATAATCAATAAAAATCCAGATTATATTTCAATTATGGAAAAAATCGAGAGGCTGCGCACCAAGATACTAATTGAAAAATATAAGGGAACACGTAGATTAAATCTTCACACCGTATACATAAGCGGACCGACAGCCACTGGAAAGTCTAGGTATGTTCTGGATACACATGGGGATGTAAATGTATATCGTGTTACGGATTATAAGCATCCATTTGACCATTATTCAAATGAGCCTGTTCTGTGTTTTGAGGAATTTAGAAGTCAAATTAGACTGTCTGAAATGTTAGTCTATACTGACATATATCCCATACAGTTGCCTGCCAGATACGCCAATACATATGCATGTTATGAAACTGTTTACATTGTCTCAAATTGGAGCCTTGAAAGCCAATTTACTGACGCACAAGAAACTTCACCTGAATCATGGAACGCATTTTTACGCCGAATCCATGAAGTGAGAATTTTTAATGTAGATGGCACTGTCACAATCTATGATTCTGTTGAAAAATATCTTAAACGAAATGAAGAATTTCACACCATAGATTCTGATATAAAGCCTCCATTTGAAGAAACCAAGGAAAACGAGGTGCATACAAATGAACAATAAAGAGTACGATTATGATTTCAGTACAGACGTAACCAGTGGTGATATAACTCCCCACCGTGTTACCTTATTCCTTCCATACACGTTTCACAGGCTTAACCGTATCTTAGAAGATTATTACGGTTGCAAGCTGGAAGCGGTATGGCAAGGATATAAAGCTAATCGCAAGCCAGGTTATAAGCAGCTATACAACATTGTTACCATAGATGAGGAAAGTGTAATTTGTTCCAATCTCACGCTTGACCAGCTGCGATCTATTTTTGCGCAGATGGATTATCCCCTGTATGATGAAAAATCTACTAAACATTAAAAGAAAGGAAATATTTCGATAATACGCATTTTGTAATGTATTGTGTTGATTTAATAATGCTATTTAAGAATATTTTCTGCTGTATTATTTGAAAATCAAGTCAAATGAATACTAGCAAAAATTTAGATTCAAGAGAAATCTCTGATACATTATTGCAAGATTTGATTGAAAATGATAAACTTGGTTTGGATGACGTGAAAGAATTTATTATGAACGCTGAGAATTTCAAACGATTAAAAACAGCTGTCGCAGAGGTGCATCCATATAGTATTTGGAAAGCTACTGATGGCAGATGGAAGACTCATATAGATTCTAACACGAAGAATACAAAAACTAAAAGAAAGCTTTTAGTAAGGCCTACAGAAAGGCAATTGTATGAGGCACTGGAAGAGCATTATGATCTTTTAGATCAAAAGAAAAAGCTTGCAGCTATGACACTATGCAAACTTTATCCTATGTGGCTGGACTATAAGCGAATACATACTAGAGCAGAGTCTTACATCCTCAGAATTAACACTGATTGGAAATCCTACTATTTAGGAACTGATATTATTGATATTCCAATCAAAAAGTTGAATAAGCTTACTCTTGATAACTGGGCGCATAGTCTTATTAAAGATTATGATATGACAAAAAATCAATATTATAACGTAACTACTATTATGCGGCAGGCATTGAGTTATGCAGTTGATTTGGAGATAATCGAAGAGAATCCATTCTTGTCAGTTAAAATTGATGGGAAAAGGCTTTTTCGAAAAGTTAAAAAGAAGCCAGATTATACACAGGTGTTTACAAAAGAGGAATTAAGCGAAATCACTGTTATGGCGTGGGAAGATTTCCAAAATCATACGAAAGTCTATGAATTGGCTCCGTTAGCGTTACTGTTTCAATTTCAAACAGGTGTGCGCTTGGGCGAATTATGTGTTCTTAGGTATGAGGATATCGAATCACCAGACTATATTCATATTCAAAGGATGTTGGAAAGGGACACGAACAAAGTCGTTTTACATACAAAGAGTGAATGTGGTGACAGATATGTATTGCTTACAGATAAGGCAAAGAAACTTATAGCCGCAGCAAAGGAGCGACAAGAAGAACTTGGCGTTGACTATGAAGGGTATATATTTTCAATTAATGGAAAGCCGCTTACGGAACGCTCGGTTGCTGATTCTTATGAGAAGTATTGTCGGAAGGCAGGCATTATACAAAAGTCCTCGCATAAGGCAAGAAAAACATATATATCAGCATTGTTCGAAGGAAATGTTGCAATAAACAGGATCAGAGAACTTGTAGGGCATAGTGATGAACGGACAACGCTTCGAAACTACTGTTTTGACAGGAGAACAGAAAGCGAAAATAAAGCTTTGATTGAGAAAGCTCTGTCTTAATCAGTGTAACCAACAGTTGTAACCACTTGTAACCATTTGTAACCACCCAAAACGGAACAGTTTGGGGTTAAAAACGTGAGATTACAATTTATAGTCGAAAGGGTTAAAATCCCCGAAAGCCTTGATTTTACTGGCTTTGAGGGCACAAAAAAACACCGTCCCCGTGGCAATCGCTTTGTCCACAAAAACAGTGCTTTCAGTGCGCCTTCAGGGGTTCGAACCCTGGACACCCTGATTAAGAGTCAGGTGCTCTACCAACTGAG
>ERZ772854.2571-NODE-2571-length-12949-cov-4.893671_pt1 | contig 12949 bp, 10 predicted proteins | sample MGYA00580844_ERZ772854 | MGnify/ENA primary metagenome ERZ772854 (study PRJEB29015, sample SAMEA2737727) | human gut metagenome | biome: human gut; feature: human-associated habitat; material: faeces | place: China | collected 2012 ...
TTCTGTATTTCCAGCTTCCGTCCTCCTGTTTCACCCAGCCGGCAGGAAGTTTCTCTTCCGGCTCCTGTTCGTTGTCCTCACCTGGAATCGTAACAGCCGGCGTCTCGTTTTCCGAAGTACCGCTCTGCTCCTGCGCTGCCGCTTCCTCATCCGAATTCTGCTCGGAACTTTCCGTCTCATCCTGCTGCCAGGTTACGGCCGTGCCGTCATTTTCTGCTGCGCTTACCCTTGCCGGAAGCGCCCAGCCTCCCGCCGCAACGGCCGCTGCGATCAGCAGTGCTGCGATTTTCTTTTTTGCCATCTGGTTTTCCTCCTTTTATCGCGCCATCTGGTAAATCTCATATACTTCCTGTGCGCCCAGCTTGCGGATGCGGGACAGTTTTACAGTGTCCTGCTGTGTTGCATCCATGGAAAGGGCACGCAGATCCTCATCCGACGGGTTCGGGATATCAAGCTCATGCAGGGAGGTCGGCATGCCGAGCGAATGGAAGAACGCTACTGTGCGCTCAATGCCTTCCGTTGCCCGTTTGTGATCGCTTCCCTCTGTGATGCCCCAGACTTTTTCTGCAAACCGTGCAAACCGCCAGAGAACCGTCTCCTCATCGTACTGGTATTTCGCCCAGGCACCCCAGACTGCCGCCAGGGATGCGCCGTGTGCTACATCGTATTTTGCACTTAACGCATGGCCGAATTTATGTACCGAAAAATCTTTGCCGCGTCCGCACTCCGTCAGTCCATTGTGTGACAGGCTTCCGCACCACATGATTTCCGCCATCGCATTGTAATCGGATGGGTTTTCCAGAACCTTCGGTCCGTTTTTGATTACGGTACGGAGGAGTCCCTCTGCGATCTCGTCCGTCATCTCGCACTGGCTCTCCGGAATGAAATAGCGCTCCATCGTGTGCATCATGATGTCGGTTACGCCGCAGGCAATCTGGTATTTCGGCAGGGTTGCTGCCAGCTCCGGATTCATGATGGCAAATTTGCAGCGGTTGAACGGCGTGTTGATGCCGGCCTTTTTGCCGATTGCCTCGTTTGTCAGAACGGCTGAATCGCTCATCTCGCTTCCGGCTGCCGGTATCGTCAGAACCGCTCCTACCGGGAGAGATTTTGTCAGCGGTACTTTTTTCGTCCAGATATCCCAGAGTGCCTCCGCCGGATTTGCAGCTCCATGCGCAACGGCTTTTGCGGTGTCAATCGAGCTTCCGCCGCCGACGGCAAGAATAAAGTCTGCCTGCATTTCCACTGCTTTTTTCACACCCTCCTCGGCAAGGGCAAGTCTCGGGTTTGGTTTTACGCCGCCAAGCTCTTCAAAGGCAAGGCCCTCTTTTGCAAGAGATGCTTCCACTCGTTCCAGAAGACCGCTCCGTTTTGCACTTCCGCCTCCGTAAACGACGAGCACCTTTGTGCCGCCCCATTTCTTTACCTCAGCGCCTGCCTGGTTTTCGGTCTCTTTTCCGAACACGACTTCCGTCGGGGTATACTGTATAAACTGATCCATCTTCTTATTTCCTCCCTGCATTTTTATTCTTCATAAATCCGTACGTTTCCCGAGCTTACACGGTAAAGATCGTCTCTCCTGTTTTCCAGAGACGGGATTTCATTTCTTGTCCGCTCCAGCACTTCCGGATCCAGCTCTGCGATGAGTACCTGCGGGGTATCATCTGCCTCCGCAAGAATTTCGCCGTCCGGCGCAATGATCATGGAATGGCCGTACGCCTCAAACCGCGCTTTCTGGCCGCACTGGTTGGCGGCGAGCACGTAGCATCCGTTTTCAATGGCGCGCGTGCGCAGCAGTGCTTCCCAGTGGCGCTCTCCCGTTGCTTTCGTAAAATCCGCCGCTATCAGAAATGCATCTGCTCCGGAGGATGCCATCAGCCGGTACTGTTCCGGAAAGCGGATATCGTAGCAGATGCTCATGCCGAACAGGCCAAGCGCCGTGTCCGCAAGAACAATTTCATTTCCCGGGCAGATCTCGTGTGATTCTTCGTAGGAGACACTGCCCGGAATATTTACATCAAACATATGTATTTTGCTGTATTCTGCAATCGTTTCTCCATCTGGTCCGAACAGAAACGACGTGTTGGACGGACGCCCCGGATGGCGCCGTACCGTCATGCTGCCGCAGTGCAGATAGACACCGTACCGTTTGGCAAGGCTGGAAAACCGGCGGCTGACGTAGCCCGGCACTGCACTTGCGTGCCCCGGCATGTCTGCTCCCGTGTATTCTGCGGTCTCCGGGAAAAGAATCAGCTTCGCTCCCTGTTCCGCCGCCTCCTGCACATACTGCTCGGCCATGCGCATATTTTCATTCATATCCGGCCCAGAATCCATCTGCACCAGGCCTGCAATTATTTTTTCCATCTTTTTGTCCCCTCGTTTCACATGTTAGCTTGTGATTTTTCCGCTTATACTCTCGTTTATTATATCGCATATTCCCCGAAACAGCTACCCAAATTCGCAATTTTCATACCTTTTGCAGCTTTTATTTTTTAATTTTTGAAAATAACAATTGACAAATCTGGAAAACAGGAGTAGCTTAGAACCATAAGCTGTCGTGTTCGATCAGATGCGGCAGAAAAAATCATGAAAGGAGAACACCACTTATGATCAATCTTATTTATGCATCCAGCGTAAAACAGAATAAACTTCGTATGGCGATCAAACCAGGTGGCTGCCCTTCTTTCGAAATTCTTTGTAAGCATTAACTCTGCATAACAAATCTCTATGCATTCTTTATGCCTGCTATTTCGCACAGAAGGCGCGGTACGTCGATACTGCGGCTTTTTTTATTGCTATAAACAGTACGAAACCGTTCTTTCCGGCTTCGCTCCGTTTCCGGCAGGCAGATTCCGCGGTCTTCTTACCGCATCGATTCCCTTCTTTTATATACAAACGCAGCCTTCGCTTTCGTTTCCCGTTGTTCCGTTCCCACACTTACGGAGCTTTTGAAAGCCTATGTTCTGCCAGACACCCAAACGACATCAATGAGGAGGTTTTAACATTCATGAAGAAAAATCCAATCGGTAAGTACCTGCTCCAGAACTGGTACTACTACGTTTTCGCTTTTGGTTCCATGGCCTTAAGTGTCTTTCTCGATATGCTCGCGCCGCTTGTCACGCTGCACATCGTGGATGACGTGCTGGTCAGTCACAAAATGGAACTGCTCTGGAAATACCTTGCCGCCTTTCTTCTGATCGGTGCCGCAAAAGCCCTGTTTCAGTACATCAAAGAATTTTTATTCGATGTCAGCAGCGTCCGCGTCGCCAGCCAGATGAGGGACAACCTGTTCCGCCACGTCCAGCGGCTTTCGGTGGAATACTTTGACAAAAACAATACCGGCGAACTCCTCGCCCGCGTGCGCGATGACGTCGACCGGATCTGGGATATCCTCGGCTTTGCCGGCATGCTGATCTTAGAAGGCCTGATCTGTATCATGATGGCAATGGTCAGTATGGTCAAACTGGATCTGCCGCTGACACTCGTCTCCGTGGCGATCCTCCCTTTCGTCGCAGGCATCGCAATCCGCCTCGAAAAAGAACTCGACCGTGTCTACGATGCGATCAGCGAGGAAAACGCCGTCATGAATACCGTTGCACAGGAAAATCTCGCCGGTGTCCGCACCGTCAAATCCTTTGCACGGGAACCGTATGAGATCAAAAAATTCCGGAAACACAATCAGAAATACTGCGATCTCAACATGGATCAGGCGCGCGTCCTGATGAAATACGATCCCGCCATCTCGTTTCTTACGAAGCTGATGCGCGTGCTCGTCCTTCTCGCGGGCGGCTACGGTGTCATCCACGGACGCATTACGCTCGGTGTTTTAACGGCCTTTATGGAGTACACCTCCAAGATCACCTGGCCGATCGAAAACGTCGGCTGGCTCGGCAACTGCTTCGCTTCTGCGATTGCTTCCAACAAGAAGCTGAACAAAATTCTCGCAGAGGAGCCGCAGATCGCAGAACCGGAAAATCCGGTGGAGCTTTCAAAACTTCCGGGTGACCTGGAATTCCATCACGTCGATTTCTCCCTGCATGACACACCGATTCTGCAGGATATCGACTTTACCTTAAAGCAGGGCCACACACTCGGCATCATGGGTATGACGGGTTCCGGAAAAACAACCATCGTCAATCTGCTCGAGCGTTTTTACGATGTCACCAACGGTTACATCTGTCTCGACGGCCACGATATCCGCACCCTGCCGCTGCGCACCGTGCGCGATACTTCTTCCGTCGTCATGCAGGACGTCTTCCTGTTCTCAGATACCATTTCTGAGAATGTCCGCCTCGGCAGCCGCAGCACGATGAAATCCGAGGAGGTACATAACGCCGTCTCCGCTGCATGTGCTTCCGAGTTCGTCGACCATCTTTCGGATCAGTACGAAACCGTCATCGGCGAACGCGGCATGGGACTTTCCGGCGGTCAGAAGCAGCGTCTTTCCATCGCACGCGCCCTGGCAAAACAGGCTCCGATCCTCGTACTGGATGATTCCACCTCGGCGCTCGATATGGAGACCGAATACGAAATCCAGAGCCATCTCGCCGAGAAAAAAGATGTTTCCAAGATCATCATTGCCCACCGCATTTCTTCGGTGCAGAATGCCGATGAGATCCTGTATCTCGATCACGGACGCATCGCCGAGCGCGGCACGCATGAGAGTCTGATGGCACAGAAAGGCCTGTACTACTCCACCTGGGAGGCTCAGTACGGTGATTACCATAAAGCAAAGGCAGCCCTCGAGCAGGCACTTCCTGCCAATGCTTAATTCAATTTAATCTATTACCCGACAACTTCTGTATTTACTTACCCGTTAAGAGAGGAACAATACGATTATGGCTATCAATTCCAGTAAAGTAGATGAAGAGCAGAAAGAGGTCTTAAAGAGCGCGACCATCCGCCGCCTCTTCTCCTACTTAAAAAATTATAAACGCCAGGTTGCCGTCGTTCTCGTGGTTCTCGCCGTTACCATCGCGATTTCCACTGTGAACCCGCTGCTCCTGGAGTACGCCATCGACGTCAATATTGCGCAGAAAGACTGGCGTGGGCTTGTTGCCCTCTGCGTATTCATGGTTGTGATCAACCTGGTTTACGCGGCCGGTGTCCGCCTGCGGATGCTTCTGATGGCGCGCATTACCAACAACATTCTTCTGGAAATCCGTGACGAGCTCTACACGCATATCCAGACCTTAAGCTTCAGCTTTTTCGATACCCGCCCGGCCGGAAAGATCCTGGCGCGCATCATCGGCGATGTCAACTCGTTAAAGGATGTGCTGAACGACGGTGTCACAAAGCTGATTCCAAACATTCTCACGATCATCGCCATTCTGGTGATCATGATGATCAAAAACATCTGGCTCTCCTTAAGTGCGATTCTCGTGCTGCCGCTGATCGCTATCGGCATGTATTTTATTCAGATCGTCGCACACAAGAGATGGCAGACGTTCCGAAAAAAATCTTCCAATGTTACGGCGTATATCCACGAGGACTTCTCCGGTATCCGCATCATCAAGAGCTTTACCGCAGAGCAGGAATCGCAGGGCGAGTTTGACCGGCTTCTTCTTGAGCATCAGAACTCCTTCATCCATGCGGTCCGCCTGGCGGATGGTTTTTCCGCTGTGATCGAAGTGACATGGGGCATCGGAACGTTTCTTCTGTATTTTATCGGTATTTCCGTACTCGGCGTGGATGCCGTTCCGATCGGTACGTTCACGGCGTTTGCGATGTATCTGACGATGTTCTGGGATCCGATCCAGAACCTGGCCGGTTTTTACAACAAGCTGATCACGAACCTTTCCGCTGCGGAGCGAATCTTTGAGATCCTCGACACACCGGCGGAGGTTGCCGACAAGCCTGGCGTCACAGAACTGCCGCCGATCAAAGGAGAAGTAACGTTCGACCACGTCAGCTTTGCCTACTCCGATGATCCGGACACGCTGGTTTTAAAGGATGTCAGCTTTACAGCGGCTCCCGGTGAGACGATCGCACTCGTCGGCCCGACCGGCGCTGGAAAGACGACCATTGTCAATCTGATCAGCCGTTTCTACAATATTACTTCTGGAACGGTCCGCGTCGACGGCTACAGCCTGACGGATGTCTCCATCAACAGCCTGCGTGCCCAGATGGGCGTTATGACCCAGGACAACTTTCTCTTCTCCGGCACGATTCGCGACAACATTGCGTATGGAAAGCTCGATGCCACGGAGGAAGAAATCATTGCCGCCGCAAAGGCCGTGCATGCCCATGACTTTATCATAGAGCTGCCGGACGGCTATGACACCGAGATCAGCGAGCGCGGTGCCCGTCTTTCCAACGGCCAGCGCCAGCTTCTCGCCTTTGCCAGAACGATGGTATCCGATCCGCGGATTCTGATTCTCGACGAGGCGACGTCCAGCATCGACACACAGACAGAAATTCAAGTGCAGCAGGGAATCGAAAGCCTGTTGAAGGGCCGTACCTCGTTCATCATTGCGCACCGTCTTTCTACTATTAAAAATGCGGACCGGATTTTCGTGATCGACCACGGAAAGATTTTCGAGCAGGGAACCCACGACGAACTGATGGCAAAACAGGGCGCGTACTACCAGCTCTACCAGGCACAGTTCCGCAGGGTATCGTAAAATCAAGAAATTTTCTCAAAACTGCCTTTCTTTTTTACAGGGAAAGGCAGTTTTTTTCCCTCTTTTCTATAACTGGTTTTCCTTTCCTTGACAAATGAATCCTCCCTGCTATATGATGATAACTGATCTTTTTTCGGGGACATTTGTTCCCGTCTGCCGCTTCCCACTCCTGCGGCATTTGTCACGAAACAGTCTGATACGGAGCTTTTTCGAATGCCTCCGTGTTTTCTTTCAGAAAGGAGTATCATGACATTTTTTTCAAAAAAAACGTTACGCCTTCTCCTCCTTCCTGCCCTCCTTCTTCTGACGGGCTGTGCGGGATCCTCAAAAGAGACGGCGGATTCCCAGGAGAACACGAAACTCTCCGCCGTGGCTACGATTTTTCCGCAGTATGATTTTCTGCGCGCCATCGGCGGCGATCATCTCGATCTCCACATGCTGCTTTCCCCGGGTGCGGAAAGTCACTCGTTTGAACCGACACCGGGCGATATGATTACGGTTTCCGAATGTGATCTCTTCGTCTACGTCGGCGGCGATTCCGATGCCTGGGTCGAGACAATCCTTGATTCTGTCGATACCTCGAACAAAGAGGTAGTGACGCTGATGGACTGCGTTGACACCGTTGCCGAGGAAACCGTCGAGGGAATGGAGACCCACGGCCACGCACACGATCATGAGGACGAGGATGCGCACGACCATGAGGACGAAGATGCAGATCACGAGGATGTACACGACCATGAGGACGAGGATACACACGACGAATCTTCCCATGATCATGCGCACGAATCCCACGGCGAACAGGACGAGCACGTCTGGACCTCGCCGAAAAATGCGATGCGGATTGTCCAGAAACTCTGCGATTCCCTCTGCCGCCTCGACCCGGAGCATGCGGATGAATACCAGGCAAACACCGCCTCGTATCTTGCTTCGCTTGCCTCCCTCGATGAGGAATTTTCCGATGTCACCGCAATTGCAAGCCGCCATACCATTGTTTTCGGCGACCGTTTCCCGTTCCGCTACTTTGCGGACACCTACGGCCTCGACTACTACGCGGCGTTTCCCGGCTGCTCCTCGGAATCCGAGGCAAGTGCCAAAACCCTTTCTTTTTTAATTGATAAAATCAAGGAAGAACAGATTCCCGTCGTTTTCCACACCGAGCTGTCCAATGAACAAATGACGGACTCCATCTGTGAGGCGACCGGCGCGAAAAAGCTGCTGCTTCATTCCTGTCACAATGTATCCAAAGATGATTTCGAAAGCGGCGCTACGTATCTCTCCCTCATGGAACAGAACGTTTCCGCATTAAAGGAGGCTTTAAACTAAATGGCTCTACTTACCTGCAGTGATGTCACCTTCTCCTACGAGGGCATCCCGGTCCTGACCGATGTCAACTTTGCCCTGGAAGCCGGCTCCTACCTCTGTATTGTGGGCGAGAACGGTTCCGGAAAAAGTACTCTGATCAAGGGACTGCTTCACTTAAAAAATCCGTCCACCGGCTCGATCACAACCGGCGACGGGCTTCATCCAAGCGAGATCGGCTATCTGCCGCAGCAGACCGCCGCACAAAAGGATTTCCCGGCGAGCGTCTGGGAAGTCGTGCTGTCCGGCCGGCAGAACCACCCGCATTTCCCGCCGTTTTACACAAAGGCAGACAAAGAGGACGCGCTCCGCAATATGGAGCTTCTCGACCTCCTTCCATTAAAGAAACGATGCTACCGTGATCTCTCCGGCGGCCAGCAGCAGCGTGTGCTTCTCGCTCGTGCGCTTTGCGCCACAAAGAAACTGCTGCTCCTCGACGAGCCGGTCACTGGCCTTGACCCGGTCATGACAAACGAAATGTACCAGCTCATCCGCCGCATCAACCGCGAGCAGAACGTTACGATCATCATGGTTTCCCACGATATCCGCAATATTCTGCCGGACGCAACGCACATTCTCCAGCTCGACCAGAAGCAGGTCTTCTTCGGTCCGATGGACAAGTATCTGAAAACCGAGGCGGGAAAACAGTTTTTAGGAGGTGCTGACTTATGATTTCGAATCTGCTGAAAATGCTTTCTTATCCGTTTATGCAGCGTGCCCTTGTGGTCGGCATTCTCGTCTCTTTGTGTGCCGCACTGCTTGGCGTCAGCCTCGTGTTAAAGCGCTACTCCATGATCGGCGACGGCCTCTCCCATGTCGGATTCGGCTCTCTTGCAATTGCAACGGCACTCGGTTTTGCTCCGCTTGCCTTCACAATCCCTGTCGTCGTGCTTGCCGCCTTTCTGCTGCTCCGCATGAACGAATCCAGCAAGCTCAAAGGCGACGCCGCCATCGGCCTGATTTCAAGCTCTGCGCTTGCGATCGGTGTCATCACGGTTTCGTGGTCGAGCGGTATGAACACCGATGTCAACAACTACATGTTCGGAAGCATCCTTGCGATGAGTGATGAGGACGTTGTTCTCTCCGTGGTGCTCTCCATCATCGTGCTGATCCTGTTCGTCCTGTATTACAACCGTATTTTTGCCGTCACTTTCGACGAGACATTTGCCAAAGCAACCGGTGTCCGCGCAGAGGTTTACAACATGCTGCTGGCATTCTTAACCGCCATCACCACCGTCCTCGGCATGCGCATGATGGGCGCGCTTCTGATCTCCAGCCTGCTGATTTTCCCGGCACTGACCTCGATGCGTCTCTGCCATACCTTCCAGAGCGTGGTGATCTGCTCTGCGGTTCTCTCGGTGGTGTGCTTCCTTCTTGGCATGTCCCTCTCGTTTTTCCTGTCCTCCCCTGCCGGAGCGACGGTCGTAATCGTGAACCTGCTGGCATTCCTGATCTTTTCTGCGATTGCCGGAATCCGCGAGCATACCGCATAAAAAGTTTCCGATCTGACCTGCTTTGTTTTACTGGAGGTATTTTATGAATCGAATTGTAATTGCACTGTTAAAACCGTTTTCCTTCATCCCGGCGATTCTGATGATGTCGCTGATTTTCTCCTTCTCTTCCCAGAACGGAACGGAATCCTCACAGCTCAGTGAAAAAGTGGCGCGCGGCATTTTCATCACGATCGACCACGTCATGGACCGCGGATGGGATGATGAGAAGATCCAGGAACTGGCTGACGAGTATCAGTACCCGGTACGGAAGCTGGCTCATATGACAGAGTACTGTCTGCTTGCCATTGCCATTTCTTTCCCACTTTATGTTTACGGAGTAAGAGGTATCTGGCTGATCCTGCTGGCAGGCGCCATATGCGTAGGCTTCGCAGGCTTTGATGAATACCACCAGTCCTTTGTGGCAGACCGCGGACCTTCTGTACGTGATGTGGGAATCGACAGCATCGGAGTCACAGCGGGAATCCTGTTGGTGCAGGCATTCTGCTGGTCCACTCTACATAACCCAAGCGGGAAACGCAGGCGCAGGAAACGGCGCTAGAGCGTGTATTTCAACAAAAAACAGACTTCTGATTGATTATCACTCATTCAGAAGCCTGTTTATTTTTTTATATTTAGTATTGTATTCGTAATTTCGTGCTGTTATAATCATAAAACGCAAAAGTAACCGCCCGGTCTGCAAACTAGTACATCGTTCTCGAAATAACTACACCACTCATTTTTCATACATATATTAGCACTATCTAATATATCAATTTCTTTTCAAAAAACAATACTCTCTATTCTTCATCCTCTGTCGCATCCCCTAACTGGCTAACCAGATTAGCGCGGTCAGCAATAGACATTTTCTTATTCAAGGATGAAGTACTTTCCATTTTAGATTCAACTGTCCTTGAAGTTTCTGTCTCAGAAGCCTGTGCTTCACTTTCTGCATTCGACTCCTTCTGAATCTTGCCAGCCTTTATGCTGCCGCGGATTCCATTGATCACGAAAGCCACGCCAAGCACAATAAAAATCACTCCCGCAACCATAAAGCCAGGACTGCTGCCCTCAGCACCATTTATTACATTCTGGCAAAGTGAAACACCCAGATAAGCCACATAAGCCCCTGCCAGAATCATAACCAGGCAGGTTCTCATAGGCATAGCAGACTTCCCATTTCTGGCTTTCTGCTTCTCATTTACATCAGTCTCTTCCAGATTCTTATTTTCCATATTCATCCCCCTTATGAAATAGCAAACTGACTCTCATACAGATTCGCATAGAAGCCCTTCTTCGCCAGCAATTCCTCATGTCTGCCCTGCTCGATAATATTTCCGTCCTTCATGACCAGAATCAGATCTGCCTCCTGAATAGTGGAAAGACGATGTGCTACAATAAAGCTGGTTCTTCCTTCCATCAACTCTGCAAAAGCCTTCTGCACCTTCACCTCAGTACGGGTATCAATGGAAGAAGTGGCCTCATCCAGGATCAGCATAGCCGGATGCATCAGCATAACCCTTGCAATGCAAAGAAGCTGCTTCTGTCCCTGGGAAATATTTCCGCCGCCCTCTGAAATCACGGTGTCATAGCCATTTGGCATACGCTTGATAAAACTGTGGGCATGTGCATGCTTAGCTGCCTCCATAACCTCTTCCAAAGTCGCATCCGGCTTTCCATAGGCAATGTTCTCGCGGATGGTTCCTGCCTTCAGCCAGGTCTCCTGAAGCACCATACCAAAGTTTCGTCTCAGGCTGTCTCTTGTCAGCTCTCTTACCGGATAACCGCTTACCTTAATCTGACCCTTATCTACATCATAGAATCTCATAAGAAGGTTGATCATAGTGGTCTTACCGCATCCGGTAGGTCCGACGATAGCGATCCGCTGTCCAGGTTTTACGTCAATGGAAATATCAGTAAGAAGCGGAACTTCTTTTCTGTAAGAAAAGGAAACATTCTCCACGCTTACACGGCCATCTGCTTTCTCCAGCTCCGAAGCATCTGGCGCATCTGGCTCCTGTGCTGGTGTATCAATAAAGTCAAAGAGACGTTTTGCACATGCCAACGCATTCTCCAGCTCTGTGATAACGCCGGAAATCTCATTAAAAGGCTTGGTATACTGATTTGCATAGTTCAGGAAGCTGGTCAGCTGTCCCACAGTCATACCGCCCTTAATTACTGTAAATGCACCAAAAATTCCAACTGCTGTGTAAACAAGACCATTTACAAAGCGTGTGGATGGGTTTGTAATAGAGGAAAAGAAAATTGCTTTGATTCCGCAGACGCGAAGCTCTTCATTTACTTTTCCAAACCTTTCATTAGCTCTCTCCTCATAGGAAAAAGCCTGCACGATCTTCTGATTTCCAACAAGCTCTTCCACAATAGAAGTCATCTCCGCTCTCTTCTCGGACTGCTCCTGGAACATGCGAAAGGTTCTGCCTGCGATAAAGCTTGCCACAAACAGGGAAATCGGAGTAAGCAAAATAACGATCACTGTAATCTTCACACTGATGGAAAGCATAAATCCAATGGTTCCAAAGATAGTCAGCACACCGGTAAACAGCTGGGTAAAGCCCATAAGGAGACCATCTGAAAACTGACTGACATCAGAAACAATACGGCTTAAAATATCTCCTGGCTGATTGGCATCTATATAAGATACCGGCACTTCCTGAAGATGGGCAAATGCCTGGCTTCGCACATCCTGCACCACGCTGTAGGTAACCTGATTGGTAAGAAGGTTCATCACCCACTGGGAAACTGCATTTCCCACAACGATCACAGCCAGAGTTCCAAGTACCTTCAAAAGTCCGGCTGCATTTACCTTTCCCGGACCTACGATATTATCTACACCGTTACCAATAAGAATGGGTGTATACAGAGTAAATCCAACGGTGACAAGCGCTGTCAGAAGCATAATGATAATTTTTGCTTTGTAAGGGCTGATAAATTTCAGTACCCTCTTCATAGTCTCTTTATTCTTTCCCATCAGCGGTTCACCTCCTGTTCGGAAAGCTGTGACAGGCAGATTTCTCTGTAGACCTCACAGGATTCCATAAGCTCTTTGTGTGTTCCCACACCAGCCAGCTCACCATCATCCAGAACCAGGATCTTATCTGCCTGCTTGATGGAGGTTGCTCTCTGGGAAACGATAAACACAGTCATTCCCTTTGTCTGCTCATGAATGGCATGACGAAGAGCCGCATCTGTGGCAAAGTCAAGGGCAGAAGCACTGTCATCCATGATCAGGATCTCCGGATCTCCCACCAGTGCTCTTGCTATGGTAAGACGCTGGCGCTGTCCGCCGGAAAGATTGGCTCCGCCCTGACTTACCATGGTATTTAAGCCCTCCGGCTTACTTTTTACAAAACCACTTGCTTGCGCAATGGAAAGAGCCCGCTGGATTTCTTCTTCGGAAGCGTCCTCTTTGCCCCATTTCATATTGTCACGGATGGTTCCCTTAAACAGAACTGCCTG
>ERZ772854.2577-NODE-2577-length-12920-cov-4.909600_pt1 | contig 12920 bp, 10 predicted proteins | sample MGYA00580844_ERZ772854 | MGnify/ENA primary metagenome ERZ772854 (study PRJEB29015, sample SAMEA2737727) | human gut metagenome | biome: human gut; feature: human-associated habitat; material: faeces | place: China | collected 2012 ...
ATACGGATGAGCCGGAGCCGCTCATGGATGCGTAGATTGCTCCTTGATGATAGAGCTCTTCTTTGATTTCTTCGATAACGGGATGTTGCGGGAATACACTTGCTTCAAAATCATTGATTAGGATATCCTTCCATTCTGCAACTGGACGCAGGATTGCCTCTTTGACCGGATATTCCGGACGGTGCGGGTGGATATTTGAAAAGGCTTCCCGGGTAGAAACGAAAACGTTCGGCTTGACGATCATGATTTGGTAACCGCTTAATGAAAGCTTGATTGGTGAGAACAGGTTTCCGATCCCTTCGGCATAGGTCGGCTTGTTTTTAATAAAGAAAGCACAGTCCGCTCCCAAAGTGGCGGCATATACCTCCAGCTGTTCTTCAGATAATTCCAGCTGAAAATGATCATTGAGCAACTTCAGCATAAAAGCGGCATCGGATGAACCGCCCCCCAGTCCGGCTCCCGAGGGAATATGCTTATATAAATGAATTTCGACAGGGGGAAGATGAAACTCCTTATCCAGCAATGAATAGGCCTTTGCCACCAGGTTGTCTTCCGGATTGCCGGCTATCTCCATGCCATACTGGTGGAGGATAATCTTCTTTTCTGTTTCAGAAGAAGTACGGATTTCGAGAGCGTCTTCGAGGGCTACCGGATAGAAAACGGTTTCCAGATTGTGATATCCGTCCGGGCGTTTTTCCGTGATGGAAAGTCCCAGGTTTATTTTGATATTAGGAAAAGCGAGCATAAGGTTATTTACTATTTTACAATTTACGATTTACTATTTGCAGTGCCGCACATGACAATTAATCATGTGTTGAATGTAATTCGGGAGCAAAGTTAGTAAAATCTTCATTTTTCCTTATCCATTCTTCATGATTATATTCTATCTTTGTCGTCCCGACTGGAAAAACTCTGTTATAAAGGAGTTTGTCCGGTCGCAAAATAGTAAATAGTAAATTGTAAAATAGTAAATACCTCGATGGCCGAACAGAAAAGAAATACCCGCAATTCAAAGTCTACTAAAATACAACCGGTAAATGATTATGGACGTATTCAGCCGCAGGCGCCTGAACTGGAAGAAGCAGTTTTGGGAGCTTTGATGATTGAAAAAGACGCTTACTCATTGGTGAGTGAGATTCTTCGTCCCGAATCTTTTTACGAACGCCGGCATCAGTTGATTTATTCTGCTATCACCGATCTTGCGGTGAATCAGAAGCCGGTGGATATTCTGACTGTAAAGGAACAACTTAGCAAACGTGGAGAATTGGAAGAGGTGGGAGGCCCGTTCTATATTACTCAATTGAGTAGTAAGGTGGCTTCATCAGCGCATATTGAGTATCACGCCCGTATTATTGCACAGAAATCTCTGGCGCGTGAGCTGATTACATTTACAAGCAATATCCAGAGTAAGGCGTTCGATGAAACGCTGGATGTGGACGACTTGATGCAGGAAGCGGAAGGTAAACTTTTTGAGATTTCGCAGCAGAACATGAAAAAGGATTATACGCAGATCAATCCGGTGATTGACGAAGCCTATAAGCTGATTCAGAAGGCTGCGGCGTCTGAGTAGGATCTGCCGGTACCTGGGCAGATGCTTCTGCTGCTTCTGCGGGCTGCGCTGCAGGCATCTGAGTAGGTGCCGCTGTAGGAGTCTGGGTAGGTGCTGCTGTCGGCACCTGTGTAGGCACCGTAGCCTTAGCTGCAGCTGTTTCCTGTGCTGTCTCATCTGATTGTATCGCTGCTTCTGTTACTGACAAGGATGTCCCGTCTGCTGCCAGGACACCAGCCGGACCTGCCAGAGACAGGGCTGCTGCCATGGTGACACATAAACATTTTGTCAGGTATTTATTCTTCATATTTAAAAGATGCTCCCTTCTATCTATGAACATCCCTTTACTCCCCTAATATAAAGGTATGCATTTTTACTGCAAAAACAGTTCGTCTTAAATATTAACACGAATTATTGTAGCATACTAGCCCTTCTAAATCAACCGTCCTCAAAATATCCGGCTGGATTTTCGTAAATTTTCATTTTTTGTTCACAGAATAAGGACAGAGCAAAAAGGTATTTCCCCCATCCCTTCTTTCCATAGAACAGACCTGTACGCAGGCAAAAAGAGCCGTCAGGATCGGTCTTCCGCAGAACAGATTCTGTGGATTCCCGGTACCTGACGGCTCAAAATGACTTCGATGCGATCAGCACGCAACCGGAAACAGAATATTCTCGCTGCCCAGCCGGACTGCTGCCAGCTGCAGGATTCCATGAATGACCTGTGAACAGATTCTGAGAATATACTGAATATCTTCTACAATATTTCTTTCCTTGAGAAGATACCCTTCATGCGCTTTCTTAATGTATGCCACAAGCTCCTGGAAACTTCCGAAGTAAACCGGAATGATGGTCAGCTGTGCTGCCGCTCCGCTGTTTATGTAGCGCTTCAGATAGTTCTTAAGGTGCTTCTCGTATTTATTATGTTCATACAGATTGCCAGTGAAGTTCTTATTATGGGGAAAAGTGAAATAATCCGCCATATAATGCATGACTTCTCCGGCTCTGCGCCAGTAAACGCGTTCCTTGCACTCCTGGGGACTACTGTTGACAAGAGCCTCCATCTTCCTCTGCACCTCATCAAAGGTACCGAAATACTCATGCTTCTTCGTCAGAAAAGACGGCTTGATGTCTGGAAGGATACTTCCCAGGCAGAACGCCTTTCTGTGGGACTGCAGACTCTTAGTGGCAGGCATCTGGTCTGCCAGATATCTGGCTACCAGTATATGGGATTTTTTACGCAACCGCTTCCTCTTCTTTCCTGTTCTTATCCATTGTAACAGATAAAAAACAATAAACTGTAAAAAGCTTTTGTATCTGCTTTTCAAATCATCGTTATCACAACTTAATATAGCAGAATCTCTGTCAAATTTCAAATAAACATTTTCTGATTTTCTGTGAAATATTTTCCAATATATCGTTAAATTGCACAATTATATCCTGCGTGTAAGCCGGTCTTGTTTTTTTTCGTCATATATTGTATTATTAGGTTACTGTACAGCTGAAAATCATGCAGACCCATGATTTCTGTACATTACAAAGCGTGTTGCTGGTCACGAAATGAACCGTAACATGATCCCAAAAATGAAATGCTGCCAGTGAACAGTAATGAAACACACTGGCATCATGAAATCATTACATAAAGGAGGAATTATATGCCTGGCCATAAACCACGGACAAATAAGGGGCTGGCTATAGCTGCTGTTCTTATGTGTCTTGCATGCGGAGTTTCTTTTACCCAGTCTTCCGCTTCGCACTCACCCATTACAGATACCCAGATCCCGGACATGTTCGTAGCTGGAAATACAGATGATTCCCAGATTCAATCTGGTGGTGCGGCAGCTGAAAATACCGATGCAGAAGAGGAGAACACACCGGAGGATGTCATTCCCACCGAAACGCCTGCCGCAGATACCCCGGCACCTGATACCCTTTCAGGTTCAGACACTTCTTTCGAAGTCTCTCCGGAAGCTTCCCAGGGGGTGTGGACGCCAGTTGACAGTAACTGGTATTTCATGGTAAACGGAGAAGGTTATAAAGGCTGGCTCACAGATACAGACGGACATCGCTATTACTTCAATGACAAAGGCGTTATGCAGACCGGATGGCTTGAGCTTGATGGCAAGCGCTACTACCTCAATGCAGATGGAGTTCTTCAGACTGGTGACGTGACAATAGACGGCGAAATTTATCACTTTGGCGCTGACGGTGCACAACAGGGTGAACCGACGACGGCAGATGATAGTTCCAATCAGGATCTTGTATTCTACATGAATACTACATCAGATTCTTCGAATGCTGACAATCTCACAGCTTCTGCGACAGGTGCTTCCACACCGGCTGCAGAAGCTGATATTTCTTCTGATCGAAATGAAGATTCCAGAAAAGCTTCTTCCGAAGTCGATGATCCTTCTGAAGCCTCTTCTGCAGCATCAGAAGTCTCCCCTGTACCGGAAGCCTCCGTTACTTCGGAACCGACTGTTTCTCCGGAGCCAAAGGGGATGATTGCCCTCACCTTTGATGATGGACCCAGTGATTTTACAGACCGTCTTTTGGATTGTCTGGAAGCAAACAATGTAAAAGCTACTTTTTTCCTGGCAGGTCAGGAAGTGGAATATTTTCAGGAACCTGTAAAGCGTATGGAGGAGCTTGGATGCGAGATTGGAAACCACTCTTATGATCACCCGGATCTCACCACGCTTTCCGCCGATGATGCTGCAAGTCAGCTTTCCCGCACAGATCAGCTGATCCAGGATCTCACAGGGCACATTGCCACTGTTGTGCGCCCCCCTTATGGTTCTTACAATGACACCGTAGCAGAGACTGCAGCAAGGCCTCTGATTTTGTGGTCTGTGGATACTCTGGACTGGGAAACACAGAATGCAGATTCCACAGTACAGAATGTAATGGACAACGCCAGTGATGGACAGATTATTTTAATGCATGATATTTTCAAAGAATCTGTGGATGCTGCTGAAATTTTTATTCCGCAGCTGCTGCAGGAGGGCTATCAGCTGGTAACAGTAAGCGAGCTGGCTGCTGCAAAGGGAATTACATTGGAAAACGGAACCGCTTATGGATCGTTTTGATTTGGCGTGTCCCAAGTTCAAACGCCTTATCGTGCAAGCACGAACGGCTTTTTGACCTTTTGACACTGGTATCATAAATTATTATATATCAAAAATAAGGAGGAGCACAAATGGAATATACAACACTTGGAAAAACTGGTCTTAAGATTTCCCGTATGGGATTTGGCGGAATCCCCATCCAGAGAATTGACGCGGAAGGTACTAAGAAATTAATGCAGCAGCTGGCAGAAGAGGGGGTAAATTATATCGATACAGCCAGAGGCTACACGGTCAACGAGGAGTATCTTGGCTATGCCCTTGAAGGAACTCGTGACAAATTTGTGATTGCCACCAAGAGTATGGCAAGAACCAGAGAAGCCATGGCAGCAGACATTGAGAAGAGCCTTGGCAATCTTCGAACCAATCACATTGACCTGTATCAGGTACATAACCCAAGCATGGAACAGCTGGACACTGTTATAGGTGAGGGCGGTGCCTTGGAGGCTTTATTGGAGGCGAAAGCAGCCGGTAAAATTGGTCATATCGGTCTGACTGCACATTCTACAGCTGTTTTTGAGCGCGCACTGAATCTGGACTGGGTGGAGACAATTATGTTTCCATATAATATCGTAGAAAACCAGGGCGACGAGCTGATCCGCAAATGTCAGGAGAAAAATGTGGGCTTTATTGCCATGAAGCCATTAGCAGGTGGTGCAATTGAGAATGGCAGTCTTGCACTTCGTTATGTCTGTTCTAACCAGGCTGTTACTGTGGTAATCCCGGGAATGGCAGAAGTATCTGAACTGGAAGAGAACATTAAGGCATGCTCTGACACAGCACCTCTTACAGAGGCAGAGCTTGCAGAAATGGAACAGATCCGCCATCAGCTGGGCACCAATTTCTGCCGTCGCTGCAATTACTGTGCGCCATGTACGGTTGGAATCAGCATCCCAAGCGCATTCCTTTTCGCAGGATATCTGGAACGCTACAATCTGGCTGACTGGGCGAAAGACCGCTACGGCAGCATGGCAGTGAAAGCTTCTGCATGTGTGGGATGCGGCAAGTGCGAGACAAGATGCCCATATCATCTGCCAATCCGGGAAATGCTGAAGAAGGTTGCAGAAGAATTTGGAGAATAATAAAAACTGCCCTGTGCGTCTTCAATGGTTTTTCAGATAATTTTGCAAAAAAAAGAAAAAATGTATTGACTCTATAGTAACTATATAGTTTACTATAAAGAAGCCTTAAGAAAACCTTATAGCAACTACAAAGTTGCGGATAAGAAAAATAAGCGATACTGGCCACGGAGTGAACAGTATCGAATACACGAAAACAGGATCTGATCAAGGAGGATTATGATGAAAAAACTGGTGGTTATGGGATTAGCAATGGCAATGACAGCGGCTATGGTAAATGGTGTATGTACTCAGCCGGTACAGGCAGCTGATGGAGAAGGACTGAAGGTAGCACTTTTACTTTCCGGAGCAGCAAATGACCAGGGCTGGAATCAGACAGCATACGAAGGAACACAGAAAGCCTGTGAGAAATACGGATACGAGCTGGCTTACACAGAGAACCTGGAAGTTGCTGATATTTCCGCTGCTTTTGCTGACTATGCAAGTGCAGGTTATGATGTGGTAATCGGTCACGGATATGAGTTCGGTGATCCTGCACTGGAAGTTGCAGAGACCTACCCAGACACCAAATTCATCTGCACAGAGGCTGACGCTTCCGCTGACAACGTAGCTTCCTACGTTATGGCATGTGAGCAGACCGCTTATGTAGAAGGAATCATTGCTGCTTCTACTTCTGAGTCTGGTAAGCTTGGCGCCATTGGACCGATCCCTGGAGATTCCCTTGTAAAGATCATTAACGGATATGAAGACGGAGCGAAATCCGTAAATCCTGATATCGAAGTTCAGACAGCCTGGACAAACTCTTTTGTTGATACACAGCTTGCACAGGAAGCTGCAAAAGCTATGATCGACAATGGCGTAGACGTAATCAAGCATTGTGCAAATGCTTGCGGAAATGGTGCAATGACAGCAGCTGTTGAGGCTGGAATCTGGTGCCAGGGCGATTCTTACGATCAGAGCTCTTTAGCACCTGACAATATTCTTGATTCTGCAATTTACAATCTTGATGTTGTAATTGATACTGCCCTTGGCAGCGTTGCAGACGGAAGCTTTGAGGGAGATGTTTACAACCTTGGTATGGCAGATGGCGCAGTAGAAGTTCTCCTTTCCGACAATCTTTCCGATGATGTGAAAGCAACTGCACAGGATGCAATTGATAAGATCGTTTCCGGCGAGCTTGAAGTTGAGCGCGACTACACAATGAGACAGTAAGAAATCGGATTTGTAACCGCGGATTGAGATATCTGTTTTTATAAAAATGGCTCGCAATCTGAAATCCGGCAACTGATTGTTCAAAGACAAATGAAGCTGAAATGGAGGAAAGTTATCAATCAGTCAGTGGAGATAACCTTCCGAAGTTTCAGCTTTTTAAAACACTTTAATTATTCGATACCAGTGTCAAAAGACCTTTTGACACTCATATCATTATACGAGAAAAAGGAGAAAACCATGTCTCTTCTTCAAATGAAACATATCTGTAAATCATTTTCCGGCGTATATGCAAATGAGGATATCAACCTGACAGTAGAAAAAGGTGAGATCCATGCTCTCCTTGGTGAGAACGGAGCCGGAAAGACCACACTTGTTAATATTATATTTGGTCTTTACACTGCAGACAGCGGTGAAATTTTGTGGAAAGACAAGCCAGCGGATTTTGCCTCTCCAAGGGAAGCTATCGATGCAGGCATTGGAATGGTCCAGCAGCATTTTTCCCTGGTAAATAAAATGACAGTTCTGGATAACATTGTCCTGAATCTGAAGGACAACTCCTTTTTTCTGGACAGAGCTGCTGCAAAAAAGAAGCTGACTGATCTGGCAGAAAAATACGGACTCTACGTGAACCCGGATGCTGTGATCAGCGATCTGTCAGTGGGAGAACAGCAGCGCGTGGAAATCCTGAAAGCATTATACAGAAATGTAGAACTTCTGATTCTGGATGAGCCTACTGGCGTACTCACCCCTCAGGAAACCACACAGTTTTTCGATGTTCTCCGCAATCTGAAAAAAGAGGGTTATGGAATCATTATCATCACCCATCGTATGAGCGAGATTATGGCAATCAGTGACAAGGTTACCATTCTTCGGGATGGCAGACAGGTGGCAGATCTTGTGACTGCAGACACCAATCCGGAAGAGCTGTCTGCCTATATGATCGGACGAGAGCTGAATGATGACTATCATATAGAAGGTTCTCCCAAAAAAGATATTATGCTGGAATTGAAAAATGTGTCCAATCATCACAGAAAACACAGCCGTCATAAGCTTGAGAATATCAGCCTTACCATTCACAAAGGGGAAATCCTTGGAATTGCCGGTGTGGAAGGAAACGGACAGAAAGAGCTTGCAGAGGTGATCACCGGAATCCAGAAAGCCGGTGAGGGCGAAATCCTTCTGGACGGACAGAATCTGGCAGGAATCAATATCCGCGGACGTTATGAAGCAGGTGTTTCCTATATTTCAGAGGACAGATTGTCAGACAGTCTGATCACCGGAATGAACATTTCAGAAAACCTTGTTCTCCGGGAATATGGGAAGCTTCCATTTGCAAACCATTCTATTATAAACAAAGCAGCTATCCGTAAAAATGCAGCAGAAAAAATGAAACAATATCAGGTGCGCGCATCCGGAAAGTCGGGGATTGATACGCTTGTGAAGCTTTTGTCAGGCGGAAACCAGCAGAAGTTGATCATAGCCAGAGAGCTGAACGATCATGCAAAAGTGATCGTGGCAAGCCAGCCTACCAGAGGTCTTGACATCGGTGCTACAGAATTTGTCCGTCAGCAGCTTATAGATCAGAGAAATGCAGGAAAAGGTGTTATGCTGATCTCCGCAGATCTGGAAGAAATTATGGCATTAAGTGACAGGATCGCAGTGCTTTTTGGTGGAAAAATCGTGGGAATCCTGAATAGAGAAGAAGCTACTGTACAGAAAATCGGCCTTCTCATGGGCGGAATTTCAGAAGAGGAGGCAAGATAATGGAGAAGGAAAAAAGAACAAGAGGGATTACAGATGTACTTCTGATTCTTGTGATTACAATTCTGGCAGGTACGGTTTTGATTCTTGCATGCGGCGCAAGCCCGATGGAAGCATACGGTCTTTTCTTCCGTGGAATCTTTGGAACACCTGCAGGATTTGCAGAAATTTTTGTAAAAGCATGCCCGCTGATCCTTACAGGTCTTGGCTGCGCAGTAGCATATCGTACCGGCTTTTTCAACATTGGTGCAGAAGGACAGTTTTATGTAGGGGCAATGGCAACTACCATGGTAGCTCTGAACTGGACTGCTGTTCCGGGAATACCAAGAATTATCCTTTCCCTGGTAATCGGATTTCTGGCAGGTGGCGTGTGGGCGCTGATCGCAGCAGTGTGCAAAGCAAAATTCAATATTTCCGAAATTATTGTCACTATCATGCTGAACTATATTGCAATTAATTTTCTTGGCTATGCAGTCCGTTCCTTCCTGATGGACCCGGAAGGAAATGTTCCCCAGTCTGCGAAAATTGACAAAGCCGTACAGCTTGGAACCCTGATCCGGGCAACCCGTTTTCATGCAGGTATTCTGATCGCAATCATCTGTGTACTTGTAGTATGGTTTTTCCTGGAAAAAACAACTATGGGATACGAATTGAAGGCAGTTGGAATGAACAAACGTGGAAGCACCTGCAACGGTATTTCTGTTATGAAAAATATTGTGCTTTCCGCCTTTTTAAGCGGCGGACTTTCCGCAGTGGCAGGTGGAATCGAGGTTCTTGCAATTCAGAAAAAGCTTCTGGAGGGAATCTCCTCAAACTGTGGCTATACGGCTGTTTTGATCGCACTTGTGGCATTTAACAACCCTATTGGCGTATTCTTCGTGGCAGTGCTTTATGCAGCAATGCAGGTAGGTGCAAGCTCCATGCAAAGACAGCTTGGAGTACCGTCTGCAATCGTTAATATTTTGATCGGTCTGGTTGTTGTTTTGATCCTGGGAAGAGAACTGTTCCATTTCAAAAAGAGACAGGCAAAAGTTGGAAAAGGAGGAAATGCGTAATGCTTCAGCAGATTTTCAGTTTAAGCTTTATGACGGCTTTTCTGGCCGCAGCAGTTCGTCTGGCAGTGCCGCTTATGTATGGCGGAATTGGTGAGACCATTGCGGAAAAATCCGGTATTCTGAATATCGGAATGGAAGGTGTTATGCTCAGCGGTGCATTCTTTTCCTTTGCAGGTGCCTGGTATTCCGGCAATCTGTTTGTGGGTCTTCTGTGCGGTATGGCAGGAGGACTTATTGTCAGTCTGCTTCATGGACTTCTTTCCATTACGCTGATCCAGAACCAGTCTGTTTCTGGTCTTGCCATCAACATGCTTATGCTTGGCGTCACCAGCTTTTTATTTAAATTAATGTCAAATGGACAGGGGTATCAGCAGATCGAGACCTTCCCAAACATTGCCATTCCCGGATTGTCAAAGATCCCGCTGCTCGGAGATGCATTTTTTAACTGCGATTTTCTGACCTATATCCTTTATGTACTCCTGATCCTTACCTGGATTTTTTACAAAAAAACCAATCTGGGGCTGTCTTTTATGGCAGTGGGAGAGCACCCGCGTGCAGCAGAATCCGCCGGCATCCAGGTGAAAAAATACCGCTGGATCGTGATGGTGTTCAACGGAATCCTAGGAGGAATCGGCGGTGCATATCTGGTACTGGTACAGCTTGGCGTTTTTACGGAAAATATGATTTCCGGCCGTGGCTATATTGCTCTTGCAACTGTTATTCTTGGACGATATACACCTTTTGGAATGTTTGGAGCGGCTCTCTTATTCGGAGCTGCCAATGCCCTGCAGATTCGTCTCCAGACCATCGGTGTATCCATTTCCCCGTTCCTTCTGGCAATTTTGCCATATGCGCTGACCCTTATTGCAATGCTTGGTGCTGCTGGAAAGAACAGTGAACCAGAAGCGCTCAGCAAGCCTTATGTAAAAGGCTCAAGATAGGAGTATCTATGGCAAATAAAGAGTATCTGAACGTAAATGAGCTGGCAACCTTATTCGGATTGAACGTGCAGACCCTGCATTATTATGACAAGATCGGAATTCTGAAGCCTAGCTACAGAGATCCGAAAAACGGATACCGGAAATATCGTTTTGATCAGACCTATAAGCTTGCATCCATCCGCTATATGCGAAAACTGGGTTATTCCATTGAGGCAGTCCGGGATTTTCAGGACACAAAAAGTCCTGATGAGGCGCTTAAAAGACTGAAGGAGCGTTCCGCAGCCATTCATGCCCAGTGGGAAGAGATGATGCGGATCGACCATGCGATTTTGCGAAAAATACAGTTTATTGAAGATTCGAAAGCAGGAATTGATTACGAAAATATCCAGGTGGTGAAATATCCAGAGCGAAAATATATTCCCATCGGAGCAGAAGAGGAGCTTTATGCAGGCGAATCCTTCTACTTTTATCCAACCATTGTATTTTATGGGGAAAATAGCAAGGAATTTGGAGCGCTTCTTACAGATGCCGTTCCAGAGGAAAATGCGGAGATACGCACGATTCCTGCAGGAACCTATGTTGTGGGGTATCACAAAGGGGCATATGAAGAGATTCAGGACAGCTTTAAAAGGATAAAGGAATGGGGACGGAATCTGAATCTGGAGGATACCATTCTGGCGCTGAATATCATCGACCAGTTTGTGGAACAGGATAATGATAATTATTCTACCAGGATCGAGGTCAGGATTGCAGATACAAAATAGAGGAAAAGCGATGCGAGAAAGAGAAAAAATGCAATGATTAAGAATGTGAGGGACAAAAAATGGCAGTAAAGATTTACCACGGAGATATTTTGTTTACACCGTCAGCAGACAGGTTAGAGATTCACGAAAACAGTTATATAATTGTAGAAGATGGAGTGGTTTCACAGATCTGTGAAAAGATTCCGGAGCAGTATCAAGGCGCAGAGGTTATAGATTACGGTGATAAGCTGATCATTCCGGCTTTTTCTGATCTTCATGTACACGGAGCACAGTATGTACAGCGCGGAATCGGTATGGACTGTCTGCTTTCCGACTGGCTGAATCATTATACATTTCCGCAGGAATCCCGTTTCCAGAATATGGAATATGCGAAAAACTGCTACGATGCATTTGTAGATGATATGCTCCGCCATGGTACTTTCCATGCCAATGTTTTTGCAACCATTCACCGTGAGGCCACAAACTATCTCTTTGATAAAATGGAAGAGAAAGGCATGTATGGTTATGTGGGAAAGGTGAACATGGACTGCAATTCTCCGGAATTTCTCACCGAGACCACAGAGGATTCCCTGAAGGAAACAGAGAAGTATCTGGCAGAACATGAGGGAAGCAAAAAGGTAAAAACCATTCTGGCTCCCCGTTTTGCCCCGACCTGCAGCAAGCCGCTGATCGATGGTCTTGGCAAGCTGGCTGCAAAATATCATTGTGGTGTGCACACTCATCTGGTGGAGTCTCTCTGGGAGGCACAGGAAGCTCTGAATCTGTTTCCGGGCTATGGTTCTGATGCAGAAATTTATGAGCGCGCAGGTCTGATGGATCACGGTCCGTCTATTTTCGCCCATGTTATTTTCCCAACTGAGGAAGATAAGCGGATTCTGAAAAAACATGGAAGCTTTTCTGTTCACTGCCCGGATGCCACTGTGAATATTATTGCAGGAATTATGCCGCTGCAGCATATGGAGGCTGAGGGACTGAAAATTGCCATGGGAACTGACATTGCCGGTGGCCATGGAATCGGCATCTACCGCCAGGTTGCAAGAGCCGTGCAGTTATCCAAGCTGAAAGAATTCTACGAGCCACAGGAGAGTAAGACCATTACTATTACACAGGCATTCTACCATGCAACCAAAGAGTCTGGAAGTGTATTCGGTAAGGTTGGTTCTTTCGAAAAAGGGTATGCATTTAATGCCCTTGTGATTGATAATATGGAAGATCCATGGACAAAAATGACGGCAGAGGAGAAACTGGAGCGTTTCTGCTACATCGGAGATGACCGGAATATTAAGGCCAGATATATTGATGGGGAGCTGTTGGAGCAGGAATTTTAGAAATTTGCTATTTAGTGTGTTGAAAAGTTCTTCAGGAGGGACGCATTTGGGCAATGTGTATTACTCACTCGCCGGCGCAACGCTCCAGCGAACTAATCGCTAACTG
>ERZ772854.2585-NODE-2585-length-12883-cov-5.890084_pt1 | contig 12883 bp, 9 predicted proteins | sample MGYA00580844_ERZ772854 | MGnify/ENA primary metagenome ERZ772854 (study PRJEB29015, sample SAMEA2737727) | human gut metagenome | biome: human gut; feature: human-associated habitat; material: faeces | place: China | collected 2012 ...
CGCAGAAAGATGTACGAGAAGTTTCCAGACTTACGCCAACAGCTGTGGAAAGGAGGGGCTATGCCAAAAGCAAGAAAGAAAAAGAACAGTTCATTTCAGACTACTATAAAATAAAAAGTCACTGTTCAAGTTAAAGGAAATATGCTAAGATAGAAAAAAGGATCCCTTAAATTCAAGCTTTTTTAAGTACTCCCCGCGCGAGCGGGGGTGATCCTCAACGTCCGGGTGTTGTAAATTGGATTGCAATGTACTCCCCGCGCAAGCAGGGGTGATCCTAACTGCTGGAACGACCTACTTTGGCCGTTGATGTATTCCCCGCGTAAGCGGGGGTAATCCTAATTAAAATTTATTTTACTATCATTTTTGAAGTTGTCTCCATACAAGTGGGGATGACTTTTTTTGTTACTAAGATAAAATGGTGGCGCCAAAAATGTTAATCCCCATGGCACACCGACAAAACAATCGGCGAACCGCCTTCGTAGAACATCCGGGTTGCAAAAAAAGAAAAACCACTTGACAAATACCCAGCAGGGGTATATAGTGAAGTTACTTCAATAAAGTACCCCTCGGGGGTATATAAAAACATCGGGAGGAATTTTATGTGCATGGAATATAATGAACAGCCTGTCTGTCCCCACTGTAAGCACACACAGCGTGATGAGGATCAAAAAAAGCTTCTTCAAAACCGCTTGCGGAGAATTGAAGGTCAGGTACGCGGTTTGCAGTCGATGCTAGATCAGGATGCTTACTGCAACGATATTTTAATTCAGTCAGCGGCAGTCAGTGCTGCGCTTAGCGCTTTTAACCGTGAGCTTTTGGAAAATCACATACGCCATTGTGTGGCAAGAGACATCCGTGAGGGTAAGGATGAGGTCATCGATGAGCTGATGGGGACACTCAAAAAATTAATGAAGTAATGCCAGTTAAGTAAAACTTATCACTTATGGCGTTACAAAAGAAAGGGGCATGTTTATGGAACAATACAATGTGACAGGCATGAGCTGTGCTGCCTGCAGCAGCAGAGTTGAAAAAGCCGTCTCAAAGGTACCAGGTGTAAGCACTTGTTCCGTCAGCCTATTGACAAATTCGATGGGCGTTGAGGGCAGCGCCAGTCCGGACAGCATTATTGCGGCGGTCGAGGCGGCTGGATATGGAGCATCGTTAAAGGGTGCTTCTGACACAAAAAATGCATCGGCAAATCATGCGGCAGAGGAGGATGCATTAAAGGATAAGGAAACACCAGTGTTAAAGAAACGCCTTATCGCGTCAATTGGTTTTCTGGCAGTTTTGATGTATTTTTCAATGGGGCATATGATGTGGGGATGGCCGCTTCCATCATGGTTTGAAGAAAATCATGTTGCGATGGGACTTTTGCAGATGATTTTAGCAGCAATCGTTATGGTCATTAATCAGAAGTTTTTTATCAGTGGTTTTAAGAGCTTGTGGCATCGTGCACCAAACATGGATACACTTGTTGCACTTGGCTCAATGGCATCATTTGTATGGAGTGTCATTGCGCTGTTTTTGATGACAGATGCGCAGCTTCATGGAGATATGGAAGGTGTAATGCGCTACATGGACGAGTTCTATTTTGAATCAGCTGCCATGATTCTTACACTGATCACAGTCGGAAAGATGCTTGAAGCGCGCTCAAAGGGAAAGACAACAGATGCCCTAAAGAGTCTGATGAAGCTTGCACCAAAGCAGGCTACACTGATCATCGACGGAAAAGAAAACGTTGTGCCGATTGAGCAGGTAAAAAAAGGTGATATTTTTGCAGTTCGTCCAGGAGAAAGCATTCCGGTGGATGGTATTGTCACTGAGGGAAATAGTGCTGTCAATGAGGCTGCATTGACAGGAGAAAGTATTCCTGTAGATAAGGCACCTGGCGATCTTGTATCAGCAGCGACTATCAACCAGTCAGGTTATCTTCGCTGTGAGGCATCACGTGTAGGTGACGATACGACGCTCTCTCAGATTATCAAGATGGTCAGCGATGCGGCAGCGACAAAGGCACCGATTGCAAAGGTGGCAGACAAGGTTTCCGGTGTATTTGTACCAGTTGTTATCAGCATTTCACTTGTGACTCTTCTTGTCTGGCTGCTTCTTGGAAAGGACTTTGCATATGCGCTGGCAAGAGGCATTTCTGTATTAGTAATTAGCTGTCCATGTGCGCTTGGACTTGCGACTCCTGTTGCGATTATGGTTGGAAACGGACTCGGTGCAAAAAACGGCATCTTGTTCAAGACAGCAGTATCACTTGAGGAGACTGGAAAGGTTCAGATTGTTGCGCTTGATAAGACAGGAACCATTACAAATGGAACACCGAAGGTAACTGATATTGTTCCGGCAGATGACATTTCACAAGATGAGTTGCTTCGCCTTGCATTTGCATTAGAGGCAAAGAGTGAGCATCCGCTTGCAAAGGCAATTGTTGAGGAAGGAAAAAGTAAGGGACTGGATACTGTTTCATTGCAGGCAGAAAATTTTACTGCTCTTGTGGGAAATGGACTCGAGGGAACTGTAGAAGGTTCTCATCTGCTTGGCGGAAGTGTATCGTTTATATCTGGCAGAGTAACCATATCAAAGGCTGACAGACAAAGGGCCGCTTTGCTTGCTGAGAGTGGAAAGACACCTCTTTTATTCGCGAAGAATCAGAAGTTTTTAGGAATCATTGCTGTGGCTGATACAATCAAGGAGGATAGCCCGAAGGCCATCCGTGAGCTTCAAAATATGGGTATACGTGTTGTTATGCTGACTGGCGATAATGAGCGCACAGCCCGTGCGATTGGTGCACAGGCTGGTGTAGACGAGGTAATTGCAGGAGTTCTCCCAGAAGGAAAAGAGCAGGTGATTCGTGCTCTTAAAGAAAAGGGAAAGACAGCAATGGTAGGTGATGGCATAAACGATGCACCGGCACTAACACGCGCCGATATAGGAATTGCAATAGGAGCAGGTGCAGATGTAGCAATTGATGCAGCCGATGTTGTGCTGATGAAGAGTAACCTCACTGATGTGGCAGCAGCAGTTCGCTTAAGCCGCGCATCACTTCGCAATATTCACGAGAACCTCTTCTGGGCATTTATCTATAATATCATCGGAATCCCGCTTGCAGCAGGTTTGTATGCGCACTGGGGACTGCTATTAAATCCGATGTTTGGTGCAGCTGCAATGAGTCTTTCAAGCTTTTGCGTTGTATCAAATGCACTGCGGCTTAATTTCTGCCGCCTGCATGACGCAAGTCATGACAGAAAAAGAAAAAAATCTATAATTGAAGGCTGTCTGATCGAAAAGAAAGAAACACCAGATGAATTTTCCGGTGCAATAGATTGGCAGGGAAAGGAAGAAAAAACTATGACAAAGACAATGAAAATCGAAGGAATGATGTGTGGACACTGCGAGAATCGCGTAAAGAAGGCATTAGAGGCAGTGGCTGGTGTAGAGAGCGCAGTCGTAAGCCACGAGGCAGGTACAGCAGTTGTGACACTGAGCAGTGAGGTTGCAAATGATGTATTGAAGAAGGCTGTTGAAGACCAGGATTATACCGTTAAGGGAATCGAATAATATTAACGAACCTTGAGGCTAAGCGAGCCATAGGAAGGTGGTAAGTGGCACATCTTTGTGTGCCACTCACCGTCTCATGGCTCGCTCCTTGGTTTTTGCTAAATAGACTAAAAAAGCTCTGCTTTTGATGAGTTGATTTAATACATTTTATATATAAAAACCGCCTGATAAAAAAATAAATGTCACAAAACTGATAATTATTCGCACAAAACTGATAGCGATACTGACACTTTTTCTGTATAATGAGGATACATTAAAGAACTTGAGCAGCTCAATCAAAATGTACGGAGGTATGAATATGAAGAAAAAAATGTCATTTGTTATGGCCGGTATGATGGCGGTTTCATCAATGTCGCTTGGTTCAGTGGCAACTTTTGCAGAGGAGCCGTATACGGTAAAAATCGTCTGTGTTGGAGATGCAACAACAGAAGCGTGCGAAGAGGTATCCAAGGCGGTTTCTGAAATCACAATGGAAAAATACGGCGTAAACGTAGAATTGGTTCGCCTGAGCTATGGTTCCTTCCAGCAGGAAGTTAATTTGATGCTTGCATCTGGTGAGAAGCTTGACCTGTTCCCGAACTTCTCCTTTACCACAATGTCAGCTTCTGCAACTGGACAGATCATCCCGCTCGATGATCTTCTTGCAGAATATGGTCAGGATATCTTAGATATTGTTCCAGAGGAGGACTGGGGCGTAGAGACCTTCGGTGGGCAGATTTATGCAGTTCCGAACGGAAAGGAACATGCTGAGGGCTTTGGCTTTGTCTGCAGAACCGATATGTTAGAGGCACTTGACTATGATATCGATTCGATCAAGACAGATGAGGACGTAGAAGGTTTGTTAGCAGCAGTAAAAGAAAAGTATCCAGATGTTTACCCGTTGGTTTCGGATAACGGACAGATGAACTACTATATGGGTCATAAGGATGATTTGGGCGGAGACTTCGGTGTACTTGTTGACTGTATAGAGGAAAACTATACAGTTGAAAACTGGTATGAATCGGACGAATTTTATAAGCTTGCAGAGAGAAGATATAACTGGGCACAGGCAGGATACATTATGCCAGATGCAGAGACGAATACCCAGAATGCGTATGATCTGATCGGTGCAGGAAAAGCGTTTGGCTATTATGGCAATACAAAGCCAGGTATTGAGAGTGAGTGGGCAAGAAAGGCTGGAGTCGATATGACAATGATTGAGATTGCAAGCCCTTACAGAACGTCTTCAACTGGTATGAACTGCTGGTTTATTGCACATAACTCTGAGCAGCCTGACAAGGCGATGATGGTATTGAATGAGATGAGATGCAATCCCGAGGTTAGCGAGCTAGTAATCAATGGTATCGAGGGTGAGCATTATGTAAAGAAAGGTGATGTTTTGACATATCCAGATGGCGTTGATGCTTCTAATACAACCTATTCCTCAGCAGGCTGGGTATGGCCGAATGAGTTTATCTCCACTCCGTGGGAGGCAGATGGTCCAGATATTTGGAAGGATACCGAAGAGTTCAACGACATTGCACTTATGTCTGTTGCATTTGGTTTTAACTGGAACAGTGAAGACGTCATGACAGAGATTACCGCATGTTCGAACGTAAAAGCAAAATATGAAAATGCACTCTTTTGCGGTGCACTTGATCCTGCTACTACAATTCCGAAGTTTGTTGAAGAACTGAAGGATGCGGGCGTTGATGATATTATAGCTGAAAAGCAGCGTCAGCTGGATGAATGGCGCAGTGAGCAGAACTGATATCGCTTAAGATGCTCTAAATAGTAGCTATTTACACAGACGATGTTGCCATTTATGCAGCATCGTCTGCTTATTTCAGGATTAAGAAAGGAAGTGCAAGCTATGGCGGGGGTGAAATATGTGAAAATAAAAAAAATGAAGAGATTTCTCCCAATCTATCTAATGATGATTCCAGGATTTCTTTATCTGATCATCAACAATTACATTCCAATGTTTGGCATTATTGTCGCCTTCAAAAATTATAATTATTCATTGGGAATTTTCGGGAGCAAATGGAACGGACTGAAAAATTTCAAATTTTTGTTTAAAACAAAGGATGCCTTTACAATTACAAGAAATACCCTCGTGTATAATGCTGTATTCATTATTCTTGGCAATTCTCTTGGAATTTTGATTGCCATTTTACTGAATGAAATTCGGAGTAAAATGGCGAAGAAAACCTATCAGACCATTATTCTTCTTCCGTTTCTACTTTCGATTGTGATTGTAAGCTATATTGTATACGGTATTTTTAGCACAGAATTCGGTATTGCCAATCATATGCTTACCTCCCTTGGAAAGGATCGGATATCTTGGTATTCAACTCCAAAATATTGGCCATTTATTTTGACATTTATTAACCTGTGGAAAAACATGGGATATAATACAGTTTTGTATTATGCTACATTGATTGGAATTGATGTCAGCTATTACGAGGCAGCCGTGGTGGATGGCGCCTCTAGATGGCAGAGAATCCGATACATCACGATCCCTTCTCTGATTCCGACCATCACGATTATGGTATTGATGGCAATTTCCAGAATCTTCTATTCTGATTTCGGCTTATTTTATCAGGTACCGTTAAACAGCGGACCGCTTATTGATGTGACTAATACCATTGATACATATGTATACCGAGGACTTCGTGAAAATAGTAATATTGGTATGTCTGCGGCAGCTGGTTTGTATCAGTCGGTTGTCGGATTTATTATGGTAATTGCAGCGAATACACTAGTCAAACGTATGGGCAATGGCAATGAATTGTTTTAAAGGAAGGGTGGAAATTTATGGTAGAAAAAAATAAAATGTTTCAGCTTTTTGCAAATTTGTACATGTGCATCCTCTGCGTTCTGTGTATTTTGCCGTTCATGCTTCTGTTTGCATCTTCTCTTACCAATGAGAGAACGCTGATTCAGGATGGATATCGGTTTTTTACAACGAAAATAGACTTTGCAGCATATAAATACATTTTTGTTGATACCGATTCGATTCTCAGAGGATATGGTGTTTCCGTACTGGTTACAGTAGTAGGAACAGTAACCAATTTGGTGATTACTACATTATTTGCGTATCCGCTCTCCATGAAGGAGCTGCCTGGAAGAAGATTTCTCTCTTTTTTCTTATTCTTTACGATGCTTTTTAATGGAGGACTGATTCCTACTTATATTATGTGGACGCAGTTCTTTAAAATCAAGAATACGATTTGGGCGCTCTTGATTCCGAATCTTTTGATGGGTGCATTTTATGTAATTATGTTGAGAACGTATTTTACAAGCAGTATTCCTGGAGAAACCATTGATGCAGCCCGTATAGACGGTGCATCAGAGGTCCGTATTTTAGGAAAAATTGTACTGCCGATGTCAAAGCCCATTCTCTCAACTCTTGCACTATTTGTCGGACTGAACTATTGGAATGACTGGGTAAATGGTATGTACTATATCAACGATGATAAGTATTACAGCATTCAGCTTCTGTTGAACAGAATGTTATTAGATACACAGTTTTTGATGTCCAATGCGAACAATAAGTATGGTAATATAGATACATCACAGCTACCCTCCACAGGTATTAAAATGGCGATTGCCGTTATGGGCGTATTGCCGGTGTTAATTATATATCCGTTTTTACAAAAATATTTGGTAAAGGGTATTACGATTGGCGCGGTAAAGGGCTAAGTAGCTTTTAAACGAGAAAGGAATGGGAAAAATATGATTTACGAAAAAATAAGCAGAGAACGTGTAAATGGATTTCTTCATGCAGTCGGAAGAACAATTCAAAACGGAAATAATGAGGAAATTTTGCTGACTGGCTGGGGGCTGGGAAACTGGCTGAACCCGGAAGGGTATATGTGGAAATCAGGTGAGGTCTCTTTTTCAAGGGGACGAGAAGCAGAAAAGAGTATTCGAGAGCTGGCAGGAGAGGAATACGCACAGAAATTCTGGAAACAGTTTCGCGCCAACTATATTACGAAAAAGGATATTGAAAAGATGGCAGAATTTGGCTATAATTCTGTTCGAATTCCGATTAATTGGCGACTGTTTATGGAAGAGAGACCTGGAGAAATCATTTGGAAGGATGAAGGATTTGTGCTTTTAGATAACTGTATTCAGTGGTGCAGGGAGTATAAACTCTATGCATGGATTGATCTTCATGCCGCACCAGGAGGACAGACAGGTTCTAACATCGATGATTCTGAGGATGATCTGCCGCGTCTGTTTATGAATGACGATTATTATAAGAAGGGGCTGGCACTTTGGAGAGAACTTGCAAATCGGTACAAGGATGAATGGATTGTAGGAGGTTATGACCTGCTCAATGAGCCGATTATGCCAAATGATGGGAATACCTTTGATCAGTATATTCCGAAACTAAAGCAATTCTATCATGATGCGATTCGTGAAATCAGAAAGGTTGATGCCAAACATATGGTTTCGCTGGAGGGACAACATTGGGCAACGACGGCAACGATTTTTGATGAACCTTATGATGAAAATATGGTATTGCATTTTCATCGGTATGCATGTCTCCCTGAACAGGAAAGCATACAGCATTTTTTGGACTGCTCGAATCGTCAGAATATCCCACTTTGGCTGGGAGAGACTGGAGAAAATAAGATTGATTGGTACTCGGCATACTATCCGATGATGCTGTCCTTTGGAATCGGGTACAATCTTTGGACATGGAAAAAGATGGAAAATCAAAATTCACCGTTTTCTGTCAGAAAGCCTGATGGATGGGAGCAGATTGTGTCATGGACGCCGGGAAGTGTCTGCCCGCCAAAGGAAGAGGTTTGGCGATGTCTGGATGAATACCTAGATAATATGAAGCTTGAAAATTGCGACATGAATGAGGAGGTCGTAAATTACGCATTCAGAAGACAGCCGTCATCGGTAAGAGCACAGGATTTTGAAATCTATGATTTCGAAGAGACGAAAAGGCCTTATAGTGGCCATTCGGATAATACGAGCTGTATTTACAGAAAAGAAATTCCGATTTCTTTAAAAGAAGTCAGCACTTCACAGGAGAAAGCCTTCGGTTTTGATTGCCTTTGGGACCGTTATGTGCTGCAGCTTCATCAGGATGAAACGGCTTCCTATCGTTTCTTAAATTTGGAAGAGGATGCAGTGCTTACGCTTTACGGTGTTATAAATCCAAGTGCAGTATTGGTATATCAGGATGGCAGACTGGTAAAGTTGTCTGTAAAGGAAGGAAGCGGTGAAAATGGGCAGACTACTGGCTACACACTGATCGGAAATCTAAAGTCTTCAGTAGAAAGTTGTATTGTTCTGAAGGCAGAAGATACGATAGAAGTCGAAAGGATAAGTGTAGGGTGAGCTTCCATATGAAAAAAAGAGATTTTTCTGCAAAGTCACTTTTTCTGCGCTACGAGTTGTTATTGTTTGCTTGTGTTTTTTTGCTGATTATAGGAATACTGGCATATACAAATTACAGCTATCAGAGGAACCTAGAGAATACGACAGGTACGACTGTTCGCTATTATATCAACAGCAAAGAAGAAATGATGTCCAACGTGGAGCATGTCCTTTTTAACATAGCGGCAAACGACTATTCCTTTCAGAATATTGCTTATACAACAGATCGAACGCAGGCTTACTTCAGTGCCTATCAGGTAAAGGAAAAACTGAGTACGTTGTTGGATAATACGGCAATTCTGGATGGTTTTGGGATTTACACCGAGAATAATTTTAACTTTTATTCCTGTATTTATCGCCCGGGAATTTCCTGGCAGGAACGCGAAGTAGTTAAGGAGTATATGACGCAAAAGCTTCATGAAGCGCCGGATGAACTTTTGGGGAAATGGTCGATGCTCAGACTGGAGAACGAGTGGTATATGGTTCAAACTCTGGGCTACCATGGCGTATATTGCTTTTGTATTATTCGGGCTGAATCCATGGTTGAGCAGGAAATCTCAGAGCGTGGAAAGCGATCATATATGCTTTTAGCAAAGGATGGCATCCTGCTGTCAAACGAAGAACTAGAGGAAATTTGCGGTCTTGACTTGAAAATGCCTCGGGAAGCTTATGTAACCGATAAAAAATATTATGTTCTCAGACAAGAGATGGAAAAAGCAGACTGCAGCGTCCTTTCTGTGTCAGAATACAATGGAATCATGGATTTAAAATCTGGACTTGTCCTGTTCGTGATTTTGTTTTGCATTTTCCTGGTTTTTTTGATTCTTCTCCAGAGATATCTGAACAAAAATATTGTCTATCCGACACGCGTCATAGTGGATACGATGAATGCGATTCAGAAGGGAGATTCACAGAAACGTATGCCTATGGTCGGAAACATTCGGGAGTATCGGGTGATTCAAGAGCGATTCAACAAAATGATTGATCAGGTGTCGGAATTAAGGAATATCGCACTGGAACGTTTGATTCAGATCAACCGGATTACGCTGCAGTATTATGAAAGGCAGATCAGGCCGCATTTCTTTCTGAATTGTCTGAAAAATATATTTGGAATGAGTACGACAGGGGATAAGGAAAAGATACAGGAATATATTTTGGTATTGTCGAATTATCTTCGGTTTGCATTTCAGAACCATCGCTCACTGATACCGCTGAAGGAAGAACTGCAAGGGGTAGATGATTATATCAGACTTCAACAGATGACGATGCAGAATCCGATTCAATATTATGAAGAAATTGAATCAGGGCTGGAGGAGTTTCAGATTCCACCCATTTCAATCTTGACATTTGTAGAAAATTCTGTCCGGTACCTGCATCCAGAGGAACGAATTCCGGAGATTCGGATTCATATTCGCAGGCTAACAACAGAGCAGGAATCCATGGTTAATATCTGTATCATGGATAACGGATCAGGATTTGATGCAGAAATGCTGGAAAAACTAAATGCATCTGAGGAAAAGCTATCGAATGATCATATCGGAATAAAAAACGTTCAACAGCGATTTCAGTTGATCTATGGAGAAAAGTGTACCTTCTCCTACACCAATCGAAATGGAGCATGTGTGGATTTGTATATTCCATATCAAAAAAGGCAGGCAGACTATCTTGAAGATCTGCAAAAAATGCGATAATCTGATATCAAGTATCATATCACAGAGGGGGAAATGGCTTATGAATGTTCTGGCAGTAGACGATCAGATCAATGTTTTAAATGGTCTTATGGTAGGTGTTCAATGGAAAAAGCTTGGAATTGATCAGGTTTATAAAGCAGGTAATGCGGCTGAGGCGAAGCGGATTCTTCGTGCTTGTACAGTGGATATTCTTATGTCTGATATCGAGATGCCGGGAGAAAGTGGGCTGCAGCTTTTAGAGTGGGTTCGTAACGAGCAGATGGATATCGCATGCATCTTTCTGACGGCACATGCGGATTTTACTTATGCAAAAACAGCTATGAGGTTGGACAGTGTGGATTATATCCTACAGCCAGCCTCATACACACAGATAGAGGAATCGATCCAAAGAGTAATTGATAAGATAAATGCCAGACGTATTCAAGATACCTACGCAAGTTATGGAAAGCGGATCATTCGGGATAATGAATCCTTTGAAAAGATGGTTGTGAATCAATGGCCGTTGGAGGAAAAGTTACCTTCTACTTGGGGTGAGAACGCCGAAGAAGATAACATTCAGAAGATTAAACAGGTAAAGCAATATATTCAGCAGAATTTGGATAGAGAGCTTCACAGAGAAGAAATTGCTGAACAGGTATTTCTGAATGCAAGCTATTTGTCACGTCTGTTCAGCAAATATACAGGAATGTCCTTAAAGGAGTACATTACTTTCGAAAAGATGAAGCTTGCACATACATTGATTACAACGACAAATCTTTCGATATCAATTATTGCGCTAAAGGTTGGGTATACGAATTTTTCCTATTTTTCTCAGCTGTATAAGCAACAGTACGGTGTAACGCCATCGGAGGAAAGGAAATAACTTGTGTGAGGACGATACCGTTAATGTCAACAGTGTCTGATAGTCGGAAAATACTGTTAACAGGCTGTGAACAAATATTTGAAAGAAGTCGAAATGCGTCGAATGAAAACAGTTGAAAAATAGGACATAATTTGATAAAATGCAAGTACAGTAGAATTTATGGTAACATGAAAATACAATAGTAAGCTGTGTGTACTCCTACGGATAACGAAAAATTGGAGGTGCTTGCCGATGGGAATGGCTGATACTGTTACAAAAGAATACATGAGAAGCAATAAAGTATTTGCTGATGCCTTTAATTATCTCATTTATGACGGAGAGCAGGTTGTCAAGCCAGCACTTTTGCAGGAACTTGACACAACGGAAATAGCGATCCCGTTTGCATTGGATGAAAAAGAAAATCCAGCTGAAGATGTTGTTCAGAAGTATCGAGACGTGTTGAAATCTGCTGTCATCATGCAGGATGCAGAAGCATCATATATTCTTCTGGGAGTTGAAAATCAAACAGAGATCCACTATGCAATGCCTGTGAGAAACATTATTTACGATGCGCTTCAGTATGGAAAGCAGGTTTCAGAGGTTGCGAAAAGACATAAGAGTAAAGGCGACAGAAAAGGACATAATAAAGGTGAATATCTTTCAGGATTCTATAAAGAAGATCGGATTCGCCCGGTAATCACGCTAGTAGTTCATTTCGGAGCAGATGAGTGGGATGGTCCGCTTTCTCTTTACGATATGATGGATTTGAAAAATGAAAGATTACTAGAATATGTTCAGGACTATCGAATTTTCCTGATTGATCCGTATAAGCTTACAAACGAAGACTTGGAAAAATTTTCGTCTAGTCTTGGAGATGTGCTGGGATATATTAAATATTCTAAAGATAAGAAAGCGTTGTCGAAGTTTTTAAATGATAATCAGGTAATGATTATGGATAATGATGCTGCGCGAGTAATACGTGACGTCACAAACACACCAATCTTTGTTCCAGATGGAAAGGGGGAAATTGACATGTGTAAGGCAGTTAGAGATATGATTGACGAAAGTAAGCAAGAGGGTATGGCTGCAGGTGAGCTAAATAAAGCAAAGAAAATGGCACTTAAAATGTACAAAAAGGGTGACAGCATCGAAGAAATCGCTGAAATGGCAGAGGTTTCTGTGGATCAGGTGAAAGAGTGGATTAATTCAGCTGTCTGAGTGTGAACCAAATGACAGGCACGGTTAACAAAACGAGTGCGAATGCCAAGCAATAGGAAACATTAGGTGCCAGCCCCCTGGTACTAAACTGTAAACGCAAAAAACATTACGTGCCAGACCGTGCGTCCAGCGAAGGGCGTGCAATCCGACAGGTGGAAATCCTGTCAAATAAGCTGCTAACCACAGC
>ERZ772854.2588-NODE-2588-length-12876-cov-19.624912_pt1 | contig 12876 bp, 10 predicted proteins | sample MGYA00580844_ERZ772854 | MGnify/ENA primary metagenome ERZ772854 (study PRJEB29015, sample SAMEA2737727) | human gut metagenome | biome: human gut; feature: human-associated habitat; material: faeces | place: China | collected 2012 ...
CCAGCTGGTTGGTGGCCTGACGCATCCGGTTGATGGTCTCCACCATGTGCACCGGGATGCGGATGGTACGGGCCTGATCCGCGATGGCGCGGGTGATGGCCTGACGGATCCACCAGGTAGCATAGGTGGAGAAGCGGAAGCCGCGGTCGCAGTCGAATTTCTCGGCGGCCTTGATCAGGCCGATATTGCCCTCCTGAATGAGATCAAGGAAGGCCAGATTATGGCCGACATGCTTCTTGGCGATGGACACCACCAGACGCAGGTTTGCCTCGCTCAGGCTGCGGCGGGCGTTCAGGCCATCGCGGCGGGTCTTGAGCAGCTCCTGACGGCGTTCCTCGCTCAGGGGGCCGTTCTCCACGGCCTCCATGGCCTTTTCCTCGTCTGCCTTTTCCTCGGCATCCTCGGCAGACTTTTCGCCGTCCTCGTCCAGATCCTCGGTGTAGCTGCGGCTGTTCTCGTCCTCCTCAAAGGAGAAGCGGGCGCTGTTCTTCTTGATGTACTCCGGTGCGCCGTACTTCTGGCGGTCTGCCTGCAAAATGTGTGCAGCCTCGGCACCGGCATGGATGCGGCGGCTCAGCTCCACCTCCTGCTCGGCGCTCAGCAGCGGGATCTGACCGATCTGCTTGAGGTAGTTCTTCACCGGGTCGTCCAGCAGCTCGTCCATGGCAGCCTTCAGGTCTGCCGGGTTCTCCTCGGCATCCTCTTCGTTTTCATCGGCAAGGCCCATGTCATCGTTGTTGTTCTCGGCATTCTCCACCTCAGCAATGATGCTGTCCACGTCCAGACTCGGCTCGTTCTCTTCCTCCAGGACCTTGATGCCGCGCTCCTCCAGCAGGGTGTAGAGGGTGTCTACATCCATGCGGCATTGTGCCGCCAACGCCTTGGCCTCCTGTGCAGAGAGGGTGCCCTCGCCCTTAGTCAACAGTTCCTTCAAAGTCATGCCCATTTTTTCTCTCCTTCCCGCTCCGGGGAATTTCCTGTAATATTGCCGTGTGCATCAGATCACAAGGCCGCCGTTCACCCCAAACACCTGTCCGGTGATGTATCCGGCATCCTCGCTGGCCAAAAAGACCAGCAGCTTTGCAACTTCTTCCGGGGTGCCCAGCCGCCCCACAGGGGTCTCCTCGGCCAGCGCCGCCTTGTCCTCGGCGGTAAAGGCCGCCATCATGTCGGTCTCGATGACCCCCGGCGCTACGCAGTTCACCGTGATGCCGCTGGGGCCCTCTTCCTTGGCCAGTGCCTTGGTCAGGCCGATGAGCCCGGCCTTCGCGGCGGAATAGTGCACCTCGCAGCTGCCGCCGGTCTGACCCCACATACTGCTCACGGTCAGAATGCGGCCCTGCTTGCGGCGGATCATGCCGGGCAGTGCCAGCTGGCACAGGTGGAACGCGCCGCTCAGGTTCACGTCCAGCATCCGCTGCCACTCCTCCGGGGTGATGTCGGTAAACAGCTTCTGCTGCGCGATGCCGGCGTTGCACACCAACACATCCACCCTGCCCATGGCCTGCTCCACCGCGTGGAACGCCAGCTCACAGCTGGCGCGGCTGGCTACATCGCACTGGATGGCGATGCATCCGGGCAGCTGTTGTTCCAGCGCAGCGGCAGCGGCGGCGTTCTGATGGTAGAGCACCGCCACCTGATACCCTGCTGCCGCAAAGGCGCGGGCAGCGGCAGCACCGATGCCCCGGTCGCCGCCGGAGATCAGCACCCGGCGCGCCGCAGCGGGTGCGGCAGGGGCAGGCCGCTCTTTTACAGGCTCCGGCGCAGGCGCTTCGGGCAGCTCCACCGCAGGCGGCTCTGCAGGCTTTTCCAGCGTGATCACCCGGGTGGGCTCGTCCACCGCAGGCGCTGCCGTTTTTCCCAGCGTCATGATGCGGGTAGGCTCGTCCGCCACCGGCTCCACCGGCGCTGCCGGCTTTGCGGCCGGTGCGGCAAGGGGCTCCGGTGCGCTCTCTTCCTCCGGCACCTGAAAGGTCAGTTCAAACTCGTCCTCGTACAAGAGTGTATCCCTCCTGTTCGGTATTCTCGGCCGGGCGCAGTGCCCAAACCGGAAAAACCCTGTGCCCATCCCCAGACAGTGCAGCGTTCCGTTTATGTGTCCGGCAAAGGTCCGGTGCTTTGGCGTGCCTGCCTGCAGTTGCGATGGGTTTCGACAAGATTCCATTGAATAATATACCACAATCCAGCCCAAAAAGAAAGTGGGAACTGCAATTTTTTACGCAGTTCCCACTATTTTTCCTTATTTTCCCCTGTTTTCGGGCACCGGGGGCTTCCAGCGGGATCTGCCCGCCCGCTTTTCCCGCAGGGAAACAAAAAATGCCTGCAAAAGCTGCTGCGCCTCGGCCTCCCGCAGCCCCTTTTCCACCACCGGATGGTGGTTGAAGGGCAGCGCGAACAGGTCGGTCACCGAGCCGCAGCACCCGGCCTTGGTATCGGCAGCGCCGTACACCACCCGGCGCAGACGGCTGTTGATGATGCCGCCCGCACACATGGGGCAGGGTTCTAAGGTAACGAACAGCTCGCACTCCCACAGCCGCCAGCCGCCCAGCGCCTTGCAGGCGGCATCAATGGCCAGCAGCTCCGCGTGGTGCAGGGCGTTCTTCTCGGTTTCCCGGGTGTTGTGCGCCGTAGCCACCACCTCGCCGTGCCGCGCTACCACCGCGCCCACCGGCACCTCGCCCAAGGCGGCGGCTTTGGCGGCTTCTTCCAGCGCAAGACCCATCAGTTCAAAGTCGGTCATGTATTCCATCCTCTCATCCCATCGCCAGCACCAGCAGATTGTTTGCACTGTGCAGCAGCACCCCCGGCCAGAGATGCCCAGTGCGGTCGGCCAGCCACCCCAGACCCAGCCCGCACACCAGCGCATAGGCCATGGCGGCAGCGCTGCCGTGCTGCAAGGCGAACAGCGCCGCCTGCAAAAGAATGGCCTGTCCCCTGCCCAGCGGCTGCGCCCGGCGCTGCACTGCGCCCCGGAACACCCCTTCCTCCGCCAGCGGAGCCAGCAGGCAGACCCGGAAAAACCGCGCCGCGCCGCCGGGCGGCACGGGCAGCAGCACCGCCAGCACCTTGCCCGCCAGCAGATACCCCACCGCCCAGCCAAAGGCCGAAAGCAGCGCGGCGGTGCGGGGGTTCAGCTTGTGCATGGTCGGTCTCCTCCTGCTATGGTTCGTTCCCGGTTATAGTACCATATCTGCCGCCGGGTGCGCAAGGTTTGGGCGTTCTGTCGCGGCAAATTTATGCAAATCATTGACACATCGCCCTAAATGGTGGTATAATGATTTCCAACCTTTTTGATAAAAGCGTCGTATATACTGTATTTTACCGGTAGACCGGAGGTATTATTATGATCCGTATCCTCACCGATTCCGCCTGCGACATCCTGCCCGCCGAGGCGCAGCAGCTGGGCGTGACTGTGATCCCCCTGAACGTGACGCTGGAGGACGGCACCGTCCTGCGGGACGGCATCGACATGACCCCCAGCGAATACTATACCCATCTGGCAGCCTGCCGCAAGCTGCCCACCACCAGCCAGCCCAGCCCGGAGCAGTTCGAGCGGCTGTATCTGGACGCCGCTGCCGCCGGAGACGAGGTTCTGGGCATCTTTTTGTCCGATGCGTTGTCCGGCACCGGTCAATGCGCCAGACTTGCTGCCGACCTTGCCAACGTGGATAATGTGGTGTTCGTGAACACCGAGAACGTCTGTCTGGGGCAGTCCTTGCTGGTGCGGCTGGCGGTGCAGCTGCGAGACGCCGGCAAGACGATCACCCAGATCGCCGCCGATCTGGAAAAGGCCAAGCAGCACCTGCATCTGGTAGCTGCCGTGGACGATCTGAAGTATCTGCGCAAGGGCGGCAGACTGTCCGCTGCCGCAGCTGTGGCGGGCGGTATGCTGGGCATCAAGCCCATCCTCGCCGTCATGGAGGGTAAGGTGGCGCTGGCCGGTAAGGCACGCGGTCTGCCCGGCGTGTATGTGGCGCTGTTCAAAAAGATCGACGAGATGGGCGGCATCCACCCGGGCTACACCCCGCTGCTGGGCTACACCGTCAACCACCGGGAGCTGCAGCCGCTGCTGACCTATTTGCAGGACAACCTGCATCTGGACGCACCGCTGGTGCGCCAGATCGGCTGCGTCATCGGCACCCACACCGGCCCCGGCGCCTTCGGCATCGCGTTCTTTGATAAAGAGCTGGTGCTGGAATAAAACCTATTCGCAAAAACAAGCCGGACAGCCCGCGGGCTGTCCGGCTTGTTTTTTGTACCCGCGAAAATGTCCCGCCTTGCCCTTACAGCACCGCGTCCGAGATGAGCTTGCCCAGCAGCAGAACCAGCACCACCAGCATCATGGGGCGGATAAAGCGGGCACCTTTTTTCAGGGCAAAATGGGAGCCCAGCAGGTTGCCCAGAATGTTGCTGATGGCGCAGGGGATGCCGATGTGGAACACCACCAGACCGTTCATCAGGTAGGTAAACAGGCTGGCGTAGTTACTGGCCAGATTGAGCACCTTGCCGTTGCCATTGGCGGTGCGCAGGTCAAAGCCCATCAGGGTGGTAAAGGCAATGATGGCAAAGGTGCCGGTGCCCGGACCCATGATGCCATCGTACAGGCCGATGCCAAGGCCGATGGCCAGCGCCAGTAAAATCTTTTTCAGGTCCAGCGTGCCGTCGTCCCGGTTCTCGTCCGGCAGGTTGCGCTGCCACAGAATGATGACCGCCGCCACCGGCAGGATGATGAACATCATGGTGCGCAGCATCTCGTCACTGAGCAGCAGCACGATGTGCGCGCCCAGCGCACTGCCCGCAAAGCTGCCGATGGCTGCAAGAACACCCACCTTCACGTTCATGGCACCGCTTTTGAAAAAGCTTGCCGTGGCAAAGGTGGTGCCGCAAGCGGCGCTGAACTTGTTGGTGGCATAGGTGTAGTGGGGCGGCAGCCCGGCAAACAGATAGGCAGGCAGGCTGATCAGCCCGCCGCCGCCGGCTGCCGAATCCACAAAACCTGCAAAGCCGGTCATCAGAATGAGAAACGCCATCATCCACGGCGAGATCGTGATACCCATTGTTATAATTCCTCTTATCTTTCCAAGTCGTTTGTTCTTTTTCAGGGGACGCGCGCCTCAGACCATATAAAACCTCCTCTCGCAGGGCAATACACAGCCCGGGATACCCGCGCACAGCAGGGCATCTCCGGGCATTTTTGCAATTTTTCGACTTGATATTACAGATTGTTTTTAAAGAAGCGGTATGCGTTGCGCCAGTAGACGGCCTCTACCTCGTCCTCGGTAAAGCCCTCGCGGCGCAGTGCTTCGGCCAGCAGCGGCATATCTGCCGCCGTTTCCAGCTCGTGCTGACCGCCAATGCCGTCAAAATCGCTGCCAAGGCTGATGACCTCAATGCCGCCCACCTGCTTGAAGTGTGCGGCGTGCTTTGCCAGCCGCTCCACCGTGCTGCGGCAGAGCTTCGGGTGTGCCGAGTCTGCGTCCACAAAGGAAGCGCAGTAGTTCAGCCCTGCAATGCCGCCCTTTTCTGCCAGTGCGCGGATCATCTCATCGGTCAGGTTGCGGTTGTGGGGCGACAGGGCACGGCAGTTGGAATGGCTTGCCGCAAAGGGACGGGTGCTGTGGTTTGCGATGTCCCAGAAGCCCTTATCGGAAAGGTGGCTCACGTCTGCGGTGATGTGCAGCTTTTCCATCTCTTCCAAAAAGGCAAAGCCCCGCTCGGTCAGACCGGTCTCGGTGTTGGCCACCAGCGGCCCGCCGGGGTTTGCGTTGGGGGCTGCCAGCTCGTTGGGGTAGTTCCATGTCAGGGTCATCATGCGCACGCCCAGCTCCTGCAGCCGCCGCAGCACGCCCAGACTGCCCTTGCAGCAGCCGCCCTCTTCCACCGTCAGCATGGCGCTGAACTTGCCCTCGGCGCGGTTGCGCTCAAGGTCGGCGGCGGTATACACCGGGGCGATCTTTTCCGGGTAAGCCGCCATGAGCCGCTTGAAGATGTCGATCTCCTCCAGCACGCTTACCAGCGGGTCGGCCCCGGGAGCAGGGTCGGCCAGATCCACATAGGCCGCAAAGCATTGCAGCAGATAATCCCCCTGCTGCAATTTTTCAAGGTCGATATGCAGATCGTTGTGCAAAAAGCTTTTGGGTGCGCCCGCCTTTTCGGCGCGGCGCAGTTCGTACAGGGTATCGCAATGCAGATCCCAAACCTTCATGATGGATACACTCCTTTATGCTTCTTCTCCCAGCAGCTGCAGCAGCTGTTCGGGGTTCATGGACAAAATCGCGCCGTCTGCCCCACCGGTAACGGTGTCGGCCAGCGACTGCTTGGCCTGTTGCAGCTCCACGATCTTTTCCTCAATGGTGTCCTGCGCGATCAGCCGATACACCTGCACCGGGTTGCGCTGACCGATGCGGTAGGCGCGGTCGGTGGCCTGATTCTGCGCGGCAAGGTTCCACCACGGGTCGTAGTGGATGACGATATCAGCGGCGGTCAGGTTGAGGCCCGTGCCGCCCGCCCGCAGCGAAATGAGAAAGACGTCTGCCTCACCCTGATTGAACCGGCGCACCTGCTCGGCACGCACCGGCTTCGGGGTAGAGCCTTGCAGGGTGAAGTGGCTCACCCCGGCTTCGTCCAGCCGCTTTGCCAGCAGCTCCAGCATGGAGGTGAACTGACTGAACAGCAGAATGCGGTGCCCGCCCGCCACCGCCTCGGTGACAAGCTCCAGACAGGCTTCCAGCTTGGCGCTGCTGCCGGTCCAGTTGTCCGCTACGAGGCGGGGGTCGCAGCAGATCTCCCGCAGCCGCATCAGCACGGCAAACACGGTCATCTTGTCCTCCGGCTTTGCCGCCCGCAGCTTTTCCCGGGCGTCCACCACCGCTGCCAGATACAGCTTGCGCTGCTCGGTCTCCAACTCAACGCGGCGCACATTCTCTGTTTTGGGCGGCAGCTCCCGCAGCACCTCGGACTTCATGCGCCGCAGGATGAAGGGGCCGGTGAACTGGTTCAGCCGCCGCACGGCGTTGGCATCCTCGTCCTGCACGATGGGCTTTTCAAACCGGGCGCAAAAGGTCTTGTAGGGGGGCAGATACCCCGGCATCAAAAAGGAGAAGATGCTCCACAGTTCGCCCAAGCGGTTCTCCACCGGGGTGCCGGTCAGGGCAAAGCGCACCCGGCTGTTCACCCGGCACACCGCCTTGTATTTCTGGGTGGTGTGGTTTTTGATGGCCTGCGCTTCGTCCAGTATGCAGGCGTAGAAGCTTTGCCCGGCATACAGCTTTTCGTCCCGGCGCAGCAAATCGTAGCTGGTGATGACGAGATCTGCCTGCGCCCACCCATCGACCAGCGCGGCACGGTGGGCGGCATCGCCGTCCATGGCAACACTTTGCAGCTGCGGGGTGAACTTCTGGCATTCCTCCTGCCAGTTCAGCACCAGCGACGCCGGGCAGACGATAAGGCTGGGCAGCTGCTGCCCGCCCTCCTTCATGGCCAGCAGGTAGCTGAGCACCTGCACGGTCTTGCCCAGACCCATATCATCGGCCAGAATGCCGCCCATGCCGTAGCCGTCCAGTGTACGCAGCCAGCGGTAGCCGTCCCGCTGGTATTTGCGCAGGGTCTTTTGCAGCGAGAGCGGCGGGGTATACTCGCTGTCCCGCACGGCGTGGAAGCTGCGGCTGATGCGCCGGAAAGCATCGTCCCGGTCGAACCGCAGACCGTTCTGCCCCGAAAGCGCCCAGTCCAGCGTGGGGGCGCGGTAGAGCGGCAGAGCGGCGTGGCCGTCCTTCAGCTTTGCGCCGGAAAGCTCCAGCGTGTCGTTAAGCTCGTCCAGCCCTTCCAGACTGTCATCCAGCCGCAGCAGACTGCCGTCCCGCAGACGGTGGTAGCGTTTTTTCTGGTGCAGGGACTGCAACAGTTCCCGCAGTTCCTCCACCGGGAAGGCACCGGTGTCCACTTCCAAGTCCAGCACACTGCCGTGCACCGATACCCCTACCGAAATTTTAGGCGGGGCGGCTTGTAAGTTGCGGAAAGCATCGGTCTGGTACACCTCGCCCATGGCCAGCAGGGCGGGAATGCCCTCTTCCAGCAGCTGGAAAAGCGCCTCCTCCCCGGAAATGCTGTAATGCCCCGGCTTGCCGGGCTGGGGTTCCAGATAGGTTTCCAGCAGCCGCTTTGCCCGGTTCTCGGTGCGGGCATCCCGCAAAAGATCCGGGGGCACCGGCTCGCCGGGGGCTACCCTGTCCTCTCCGTACAGAAAGACCGGGTACGCCGTGACGGTAAGCCCCCGATCGGCGTCCAGATAAAACTGCACCACCGGTTCCAGCGGGATCTGGTTCAGCAGCAGCCGGTCGGGGTCCACGATGTTGACCCGGTTGCCCAGTTCCGGCAGCACATAGCTGCAAAAAGCGGCGGCGTCTGCGCTGGTAAAGAACAAACTGCGCCCGCCAAAGGTGTCCAGTACCGGCAAAACCCGGCGGCATTCCTCCCGCTGCATCCGCCAGAGGGTGCTTTCGCCCAGCAGATAGGCATAGTCCAGCCCCTGCACCCCGCGGAGCACCGGGGTACAGCTCAGCTGCACGCCGCCCTTGCGGCGCTCCACCTTCAGGCTGATGACCGGCAGCCCCTCTTTAAGGGTATAGCCGCCCACAACGCCCTCGGCAGCGTAAAGCTCCACAAGAGCATCCAGCCCCTCGCCGGTCAACGGCAGGCCGCCCGCCGGGCCTTTCTCCCAGCCGGAGCGCATGGTGCCCTCGGCTTCAAACGCCTGCCGGGCGCTCACCTGACGGCGCAGCAGCCGCAGCAGCTGCTGTGCATCCGGGGCAAAGGCGTCCCACCGGTGCACAAAGGCCAGCGATTTCCCGTAGCTGACGCTTTCGCCCCGCTCGATCGCATCCAGAAACTGCGGGATGCTTTTTACCAGATACTGCCGCCCGCCGATGCCGTCAGAGACCCGCAGTCGCAGCCAGATACGGCCATTGTGCGGCGTAAGCTCCGGTTCCAGCAGAGCAAAGCCGGTGCGCTGGGCGGCGTTCTGGGGCTGGGGCTGCGCATCCTCCCGCTGGTAGCGCTTCAGCAGCAGCTGGGCCTCATAGTCGGTCTCCGGCTCCTCGCCCCGCCACTTGCGGCCAAACAGCATATCCAGCCCGGCGCTGTAACTGTCCTTGCGGGGCTCGGTGCTCAAGCCTGCCACGCCCCGCTGCACCCCGGGGATGCTCTCCGGCTTTTTTTCCGGGGCAGGCGGGTTCTTTTCCGCGTCCTGTAATAGCAGCGCGCCGATATGCTTGCAGTAGGTGCCGTCGCCGTTCTGGTTATAGGGGCAGTCGCAGGAGGCACTGACAAAGCTGCCGTTTTCCCGCAGCCAGACCTGCGTATAATAGCAGTCCGGCCCGCTGCCCTGCACCAGCGCTGTCAGGTGCCGCACCCCGTCCTCGTTGGTGGTGCAGCTGCTTTGCAGGATACGCTTGCGGTACTTCTGTGCCCGCTCAAAGATGCTTTTGCCCAGCAATGCGCGGATCTCCTGTGCGTCCATGTAGTCTCCCTCCCCTGTGCTGTCGCGGTTCCGGTCTATTCTATAAGAATACCGCGTTCCACCCCGGGATGCAAGGGCAGAAGGGTAAAAAACGTTTAGAAAGCGCGGGCGGGACGATTTTGAATGGCCTCCGCTTTGCTTTGGCCATCTTCAGCGGAAAAATTATTTTTATATAGAGCAATACCGGAGCGTCTGCGGACGCTCCGGTATTGCATTTTTCACGGGAAAGGCCGTAAAGGCAAACGGCATTTATCGTGTTATAGTAAGTTCACAACTGTTCAGCCCTGTTTTTCTGCGGGGGCTGTGCCGTGCTTGCGGGTCTTGAGGTGGTACATCTCCTGATCGGCCTTATCGATCAGGTCGTGCACGGTGGCAATGTCCGGCTCAAGGCGGGCGCAGCCGATGCTGATCTCGATCTGGTAGGGCTTGCCGGAGGCGGCGTTGGCGGCGTCCAGCTCCCGCTGGATGGAGGCGATCAGGGTGCGCACCTCCACGCTGTTGCAGCCGCAGGCGATGCAGAATTCATCGCCGCCGTAGCGCGCCAGCACGCCGTTGTAGTTGGCGCACACCTTTTTCAGGATGCCCGCCAGCAGCACCAGCGCAGCGTCCCCCTCCAGGTGGCCGTATTCATCGTTGATGTGCTTGAAGTGATCCATGTCCATCATGAGGAAGTGCAGCGAGCGGTTGGGGTGACGGCGGTAGTAGGGCAGTTCGCTTTCCAGATACCGCAGCGCCACGATGCGGTTGCTGACGCCGGTCAGGGTGTCCACCGTGAACTTGGTCTGCAACACCAGCACATACACGCACACCAGCCCCAGCGTAATGCCGCAGCACAGCAGCCCGCGCCCGGGCAGCCAGCCTTGCAGCAAAAAGCCTGCCGCCGGCGCAAGCGCGAGCAGCAGCAGGGTTTTCAGTTCCTCTTTGGGTGTTTCCTGCTTCCAGTTGCTCAGCGTCCAGCTGCAACGGAGAAAGGCCGCTGCCAGATAGGCAAGCCCCACCAGCTTCGCCCCCCAGAACAGGGTGCTGCCCCGCAGCCCTTCTGCGTTCAGATAGCAGAAGCCGTTTTCGTCCCGCGCTGTCAGCAGCGCCAGCAAAAGCAACGCCACCGGTGCGGCGCTGAGCGCCAGCTTGCGACCGTCCTCCATCCATGTACGCCCCAGCTCTGCCTCTACATACAAAAACACCAGCAAGCAGCAACACGCCGCCAGCAGATAAAACAGAATACTGCCCCCGGCGTTCAGCCGGTAGGTCAGGGGGATGCCCAACTCCTGCCACGCGCCCAGCTGCGCCAGCGCACTGCCATGATCTACGATCGTCAGCGCCCCGGCAGACCACAGCAGCGCCGTGAACAGCCGCCCGGGCAGGCTTTTATCCCGCATTTTCTGCTGCGCCCGCAGCAAGACCGCCAGCGTGACCAGACAGAACCCACTGACCTGAGTATGGGCAATCGCATCCATGCCGCAACGCTCTCCTTTACCCTAGGGCGGCTTTGCGCCGTCCCGGCCCTTTTTCGCTCTTCCAACGTTCCTTTTCCGCACAGATTTATTGTACCAAATCCGTAACAGATATGCAACACAAACCGAAAATTTCATACAAAAAAAGACACCGGAACGTCTTTCGGCGTTCCGGTGTCTTTTGAACTCAAATCACTTTGCCTGCGGATGGGCGGCATCGTTGCGCAGGGCGCTTTCGCGGATCTTTTCCAGCGTCTGCTCGCTGAGGATGTGCTCTGCCTTGCAGGCGTCCTCGGCGGCGGTCTGCTCGTCCACGCCCAGCTGCACAAAGAAGTGGGTCAGCAGCTGGTGGCGGCTGTAAATGCGCTGAGCAATTTCCAGCCCGGGCTCCAGCAGGGTCAGGTTGCCTTCGCCGTCCACCGCGATATAGCCGTTCTCCCGCAGCTTTTTCATGGCGATGCTCACGCTGGCTTTGGTAAAGCCCAGCTCATTGACAACGTCAATGGAGCGCACTTTGCCCATACGCTGGCTCAGCATCAGGATCGTTTCAAGATAATCTTCTGCGGATTGGTGGATCTGCATGGTTTGTCCGGCCTCCTGCCTTATTCCCTCTGGGGGATTTTTCCGACAGGGGATGTGTACCCTCTGTCGTATGTTAAAGGATATCACATTTTTGCGGTTGATGCAAGTAATTCGCAGCAAGTTTTGTTAAACTAACCATATTTTTCTGCACAGAACTGCTGTTTTGCCGGTTTTGCACCACCCCTGTTTTGTGCAAAGGGTGCAATTCTCGGCGTTTTGGCCTTACCGTGTGGCCAGATAGGCCGCAGGGCCTGCCTCGTACAGATCGCCGCCGTGGGCGTCCAGCACAACGGTCAGGGGCATATCCTGCACGGTCAGGCGGCGCACCGCCTCACAGCCCAAGTCCGGCCATGCGATCACTTCCAGCGTCTGCACGCTTTTTGCCATCAGCGCACCGGCACCGCCCAGCGCGGCCAGATATACCGCGCCGTTGCGCACCACAGCTGCCTTGACGGCGGCATCCCGCTTGCCCTTGCCGATCATGATCTTGTTGCCAAGATCCAGCAGCCGAGGGCTCATGGCGTCCATGCGCCCGCTGGTGGTAGGCCCTGCCGAGCCGATGACTTCGCCCGGGCGCTCCGGGGTGGGACCTACATAATAGATGGCGCTGCCTTCCAGATCAAAAGGCAGGGTCTCGCCCTTGTCCAGTGCTTCCATCATCCGCTTGTGTGCCTGATCCCGGGCGGTGTACACCACGCCGGAAAGCAGCACGGTATCCCCCGCCTTCAGCGGGGCAAGATCCTGCGCGCTGCAGGGGGTAGTCAGTCTGTATTCCATCGTTCTCCCCTCCTTACAGCTCCGCGCTGGCGCGGCGTGTCACATGGCAGGAAACGTTCACAGCCACCGGCAGACCCGCCACATGGGTGGGCATCTGCTCAATGGCAAGGCCAAGGCAGGTGGTCTTGCCGCCAAAGCCCTGCGGGCCGATGCCCAGTGCATTGATGGCGGTAAGCAGCTCCTGCTCCAGCTGGGCGTAGTAGGGGTCGGGGTTGGGGACATCCAGCGGGCGCAGCAGCGCCTTTTTGGCAAGATACGCCACCTTGTCAAAGCTGCCGCCCACGCCGATACCCAGCACGATGGGCGGGCAGGGGTTGGAGCCAGCCAGCTTTACGGTATCCACCACGAACTTTTTAAAGCCCTCCACGCCGTCGGCGGGCTTGAGCATCTGGATGCGGCTCATGTTCTCACTGCCAAAGCCCTTGGGTGCTACCGTGATGCGGCAGCCCTCGCCATCCACCAGATGCACCGTGATAGCCGCCGGGGTGTTATCGCCGGTGTTGCCCCGGCGCAGCGGGTCGGCCACGATGCTCTTGCGCAGATAGC
>ERZ772854.2604-NODE-2604-length-12791-cov-4.691347_pt1 | contig 12791 bp, 8 predicted proteins | sample MGYA00580844_ERZ772854 | MGnify/ENA primary metagenome ERZ772854 (study PRJEB29015, sample SAMEA2737727) | human gut metagenome | biome: human gut; feature: human-associated habitat; material: faeces | place: China | collected 2012 ...
CGAGAAGGGAGGATTGGTAATTATTATGTCGGCTTCATCACGCAATTTGACAACCTCCTTACTGCGGAAATCGCCATCACCCTCTAAATATTCCCATTCAAGGTCATCAATATTTATATGTCCATCCCCTGTGTGGTCTTGCTCCAAAACAAAGATTTTCCCTTTTGTCTGTGCCTTTGTTGGGTCAAATTGTGGAGCTTCTGTTTCAAACAAAGACGGTTCTGGCAAAAGTTTCATTTTCTTCGCATCTGGCGCATAACTTGTTGATATAAGTTTTTTCAAACCCAACTCATCAAACTTTGCCGCAAAAAAGCGAGTGAAGTTACTCCATTCAGGGTCGTCACACGGCAATAGAATCGTCTTTCCCTTAAATACATTAGGGTCATATTCAAGATATGCATTCATCTCAATCTCTATATCATGAAATTGGGTATAGAATTCATCATTTTTACCTGCTTTTGCTTCCTTTAAATTGGTATTTGCCATTATCTTTAATATTTTATTTTATTCGGTATGAGGAGCGTGCGAACATCTATATTCAGAAGTTCCGCAATCTGATATAAAACAGGCACAGGAGGTTGAACTTTATTTGTTGCATATAGATTGACCATATTAAAACTTTTACCAAGCATATTTGCCAATTCTGTTTGGCTGATGCCCTTCTCGTCCAATACTTCCTTTATCCTGTTCATTAGATTTTCTCCTTAATTTGGCTGCAAATATACACAATCCTATTTGGTAAAAGGCTTAAATCCCAAGAAATGTATTACCTCTGCAGTCGAAAAGAGTTATTTGACAGCGAAGCAAGGCACAGCAAACTGCAGAAATCATGACCACCACCAAATCATTACCCAATTTTCAAGGCAGGTTCATAAGTCGCTTATTTCTAAGCAATTCGTTCTAACGGTAGTATTTTATATATAAAAAAGAAAAGGTGACCAAGCAGTGTTTTCACCACTTCATCACCTTTTCCATCATTTATCACCTAAACCTATATATTATTTGTCTGTGCATCCTTTTGTGCTGAAAGCAACCAGCATCCAAACCATCTTTTCCTGTTCTTTCAGATAGCCTGTCATCAGGTCGGCAGTAACGTCGTCGCCTGCTTCATTAGCCAGTTCAATGATCTTTCTCTCCTCACCAATGAGGTATCCGTAAGTTTCAAGAATATTGCTGACCGCATCGCTGCCGCAAGCCACGTCAGATACTTCTTTGATCTTTGCAACTTTCAGGTATTCGCTGAACTTGTTTTCGGGTACACCACCCAGCATCAGGATACGTTCTGCAATTTCGTCCACCTTCTCGGCTGCGTCGTCATACATACTTTCAAACTTCTCGTGCAATACGAAGAAACCATGTCCCTTGATGTTCCAGTGGAAACCGCGCAGATTCGTGTAATATACCTGGAAATCTGCCAAAAGTTGATGCAATGCAGATACTACGTTAGCTACTCCCGATTCATTTAACTTGATATAATTTAAAGTCTTCATAATTCTATGGTTTTAATAATTTATACTGTTTTTCTTTTTTCTGTTGCAAAGAAAGTGCAAATCGAAGGCAGAAGCAAGCTTGCTTGATTATACTGAGATGCAGCCTTTCTTCGTTTTTTGTACAAAGATAAGGCGGAAACCCATGCTTGTCAAACAGATAATTTCTATCTTTGCATAGACAGAATCTATATAACCCGTTCAAACCCCTTATTTATCATGACTTTACAACAACTGGAATACATTCTTGCCGTTAGTCAGTTCCGCCATTTCGCCAAAGCCGCGGAACATTGCCGTGTAACTCAACCCACCCTGAGTGCCATGATACAGAAACTGGAAGACGAGTTAGACACCAAGATATTCGACCGCAGCCAACAGCCCATCTGTCCTACTCCAGTCGGACAACTTGTAATAGAGCAAGCCCGTATCGTATTGGAACAGGCAGGCCATATAAAGGATATTATTGAAGAAGAGAAGCACTCCTTGTCGGGTGTCTTTAAGTTAGGTATACTCCCCACCATCGCCCCTTATCTGTTACCCCGCTTCTTTCCGCAACTGATGAAGAAATATCCTAAATTGGATATCCGCGTAACGGAGATGAAGACGAAGGACATCAAACAGGCTCTTATAAAAGGAGAGATAGATGCCGGCCTCATCGCCACCCTGCCTGAAAAGGATGACTTCCGCCAGATACCTTTATTCTACGAACAATTCTATGCCTATATCGCGCGCGAAAGCAAACTGTTCGATAATAAGATTATCCGTACCTCCGATCTCAGCGACGAACAGCTTTGGATGCTTGACGAGGGACATTGCTTCCGCGACCAGTTAGTCCGCTTCTGTCAGATGAAGGCGGCACAAGCCAGCCAGATCGCTTATCATCTAGGTAGCATGGAGACATTCATGCGTATGGTAGAAAGCGGTAAAGGTGTTACCTTCATTCCTGAACTTGCAATCGATCAGCTCAACGATACACAGAAAGAGTTGGTGCGCCCCTTTGCCATTCCCACTCCTACCCGGCAGATCATTCTCATCACCAACGAACATTTCATACGAACCACTTTATTGGAGGTACTCACAAAAGAAATACAAGCCTCTGTACCCCGCGAAATGCTGTCCCTGCGGGCAACTCAGTGCGTTGTATAGATTTCGTCTATCGGCCCATAAATCTTTTCAATCGTTTTTTTTGTTCTATCGGCAAAAGATGCTATATTTTTGCATCAGTAAAACAAAGTACTAAACCTTTTAAAACAAAAAAGATTATGGAACCAATTATCAATTCTCAGCTTCCTGAATTCAAAGTTCAGGCATTCCAGAACGGAAGTTTCAAAACAGTAACTAACGAAGACGTAAAAGGCAAGTGGGCAATATTCTTCTTCTATCCCGCAGACTTTACGTTTGTATGCCCTACCGAACTGGTGGACATCGCTGAAAAATACGAGCAATTCCAGGCAATGGGTGTAGAGGTATACTCAGTAAGTACCGACTCTCACTTCGTGCACAAAGCATGGCACGATGCATCCGAAAGTATCCGTAAGATCAAGTATCCGATGCTGGCAGACCCTACAGGCGTGCTGACTCGTGCATTCGGTGTAATGATCGAAGAAGAAGGTATGGCTTACCGCGGCACATTTGTCGTGAACCCCGAAGGCAAAATCAAGATTGCCGAAATACAGGACAATAACATCGGACGTAATGCCGACGAACTTCTCCGCAAGGTAGAAGCTGCACAGTTCGTTGCAACGCACGACGGTGAAGTATGTCCCGCAAAATGGAAGAAAGGCGGCGAAACACTGAAACCAAGTATAGATTTGGTTGGTAAAATTTAAGTTCACATCCCTTTTTTATTAGCGAGGTCCCCTTTATCCATTGCACACATAGAGGGGGCCTCTTTTATCTTATCATTAGTACCCGTTGGCGAGATTAGTTTATATCGTATTAGTAATGAGTTTTCACCACAGAGTAACACAGAGTTTCACGGAGTTCTATTCTTGTGATTTCAAATTGATTAAACTCTGTGTTACTCTGTGGTGAATTAATTCATAACCGCTCAGAAACAAATTAATCCCGCCAACGGAATACATTAATATAGACTGTTATGTTAGAAACAAGCATTTTAAATCAAGTACGCAGCATCTTCCAAAACCTGGAAGCGCAGTACACTTTTCATATCACCTGCCATCCCCGGCACGAAAGCGCACAGGAACTGACAGAGTTGCTGAAAGATGTAGCAGGATGTTCCGATAAACTCTCCTGTGAGGTAACTGAAACCGAAGAACCGAAGTTGGAATTCTCTTTACTGAAAAACGGGAAAGAAACCGGTGTCAAATTCCGCGGAATACCGAACGGTCATGAATTCACATCTTTGCTTCTGGCAGTACTGAATGCCGATGGAAAGGGGAAAAATCTTCCTGATGAAGCCATCAGCCGACGCATCCAGGCGTTGAAAGGACCTATTTCATTGCAGACTTATGTATCATTGACATGTACCAACTGCCCCGATGTGGTGCAGGCCCTGAATATAATGGCTTTGCTGAACGGACAGGTCACACACGAAATGATAGACGGTGCTCTTTTCCAGGAAGAAGTGGATGCATTGAAAATACAAGGCGTACCGTCCGTCTATGCCAACGGTAAATTGCTTCATGTAGGACGCGGCACCTTAGGCGAACTTCTGCAAAAGCTGGAAGAAATGTTCGGCTCCGAACCTGTGGGAAATGCAGAACCTATCTCACGGACTTATGATGTACTTGTATTAGGCGGTGGGCCGGCAGGTGCCTCAGCTGCGATTTATTCAGCCCGCAAGGGATTACGGGTAGCTATTGTAGCTGAAAAAGTCGGTGGTCAGGTAAAGGAAACCGTAGGAATCGAGAACCTAATTTCCGTACCGCAGACTACAGGTGCACAGTTGGCAGACAATTTAAGAAGCCATATCAATCATTATCCCATCGACTTGTTTGAAGACCGTAAAATAGAGAAGGCGGAGCTTCAAGGAAAAGAAAAGAGGATTTCAGTAGTGGGCGGTGAAGCATTCATATCTCCCAGTGTTATCATCGCCACCGGTGCAAGCTGGCGCAAACTGAATGTGGATGGTGAAACGGAGTATATAGGCAGAGGAGTAGCTTTTTGTCCGCATTGCGACGGGCCGTTCTATCAGGGAAAAGACGTAGCCGTTATCGGTGGAGGAAACTCCGGTATAGAAGCAGCCATCGACTTGGCAGGTATCTGCCGGAAAGTGACTGTCTTTGAATTTGCGGATACGCTGAAAGCTGACCAGGTACTGCAAGAAAAGGCGAAAAGCTTGCCGAATGTAGAAATCTTCACTTCTTCACAGACCACAAAGGTAGTGGGAAACGGTGATAAGGTAACTGCTATCCGCGTCAAAGATCGTGTAAGTAGTGAAGAACGGGATTTCCCATTGGATGGTATCTTCGTACAGATTGGTTTGGCAGCCAATAGCGCTCCTTTCCGTGACATGCTGGAAACGACTCCAATAGGCGAAATCAAGATCGACGCTTTTTGCCGCACCACACTTCCGGGAGTTTATGCGGCAGGAGATGTCTCGAACGTTCCCTACAAACAGATAGTAATTGCAATGGGTGAAGGTGCAAAGGCGGCACTGTCGGCATTTGATGACCGCATCCGGGGAATTGCATAATAGGTACGCGGACGACGCGGATAGAGTATCTTAGTTCTCCTCCTCCAGTCGGAGGAGGAGAACTAAGATAGTACTGTCAATCATCTACCTATCTGTTTACAAGAAAGGAATTCAACGATATCCTCTTTTTCTGCCATGTCCAATTTCTGCCGTATGACCGTCTTACGTTGATACACCGTCCGTATGCTCTGCTGGATAACCACGCTAATCTCTTTCGTCGAAAAGTCCGACTTTAACAAACAGCAGAGTTGCAGTTCCTTTTCATTCAGGATATTTCCATACTTCTGACTGATACGGGTATAAAAGCCATCATGTACCATGTCGATAGTCTTATATAAATCACTCCAAACCAGCAAATCATCCACCGCTACATCTTTATTGGCTATCCGTCCCATCTGTACCAATAGCTCCTGATGATCGGAACTGGGATTCGTAGCCACAATACGTATCAGACCTAACTGCTGAAGCAGCATCTTCTTGACAAACTTATCATTATTGCCGCTTTCATCGCCTTCCGTCTCATGCAGCAGACGGCGCAAGGCCTCCAGTTCTTCTTCCTTTTCCACGAGTAAATGCTTTCTTCGCTGCAAATACCAGACGACAGTCAGCAACAACAAAATACAGAGAGCCACCACTCCGACAAAGAAGGTCCGTTCTTTCTGTTTTTCCAGTTGCAGATTCATATTCTGCTGTTGGAGTAACAATTGCACCTTCCCTTTTTGGGCTATCACCCGTTGGTCACGGATAAAGTTGTTATACAACCGGTTTGAGAAGAACGCCACATCCCGGATTGTAAAAGAACGGCTATCTATATAATTCATCAACGTTTTCTGTACCAGATAAAAGTTTGCTAACGATAAGTCCTGGTCAATATAGGGCGAACGCACACTATCCCCCATTTGTATATAGTAGCGGGCGGAATCCACCTGCCCCATATTCAGGAAATAACGTGAAAGAGCATAATAAGATAAGGACTCGAAAGGATGTTTCGTCTCTTTATACTCTTGTAAACTATGGCGTTGCAAATTGATGGCTTCCTGATTCTTCCCGGAGTCACTCAATATATCAGCATAGTTGCGCATCACATAGTATAACGCCTTTAGAGAGTCTGCGGATGTATACAGGCATTCGGTAGCTTTACGGAGAGCCAGCAGCGCAGAATCATTCTGATTTGCACAGTAGTATGATATCGCCAGACTGTTGTAATTGGAATATCGCCGGGTGGAATCAGGCTCTATAGCTATCAATTGCTTCTGCAAACGTATCAGACCTTCAAAGTCATCATTACCTTCCCCTATATTCGCTACGGACCGCAGCAAATCAAGACGGGCTGCCGTATCACCACGCAGGGCTGCAATGCGATTCCCTTCGGTCATCATCTCAGTGGCTTCTTTATATCTCTCGCTATCGTAGAAGTAATGCGCCGCCAGTTTATAGGTACGCAGAAACTGTAATGTGTCGCGTACATCCGGCCTTCCATAATAATCCAGAGCATATAATAGCAAAGAGTCTTCATTCATCACCCAATGCGCATTATAGTGGGCTTGCCCCATAGCCAATGCAAACCGTGCCCGCAATGAATCCGGCAATATTTCGGGATCTTTCACCGACCGAAGCAGAGCAATCGCCTCCTCTGCATTCTGCTGTAACATCTGCTCCGCCTTTTCTATCTGGATACGTTGCGACGGCAGGGCTTCTGCACATGCTGCCAATGCCAACACGCATACCCAACCTATCAAACCATGTTTCAATGCTTTCATGCCGTCCTTCCTTCTTGCTTTAAGTCTTTGCAAAGATAGATATTTATCAATTAACGGAAGTTACGGCATCCCATTTTTTGCACTTTTCTTTATATATAAACTTGAAATAGGAAGATATAAACTTTTCTATAAACCGCAGTTCAAAACACTTTAATTATCAGACAGTTGCAAAATCCATTGCACTTTATTTAGTGCCACATATAAACCGTTTTTCTCCCCCGTTCCCCCTACCTTTGTCATGTTCAAAGAACAGAAATAATCACTAAAAATAATAAGTAAAATGAAGAGACTAAGTATCATTTCAGGAGTATTATTCCTATGTACCTCCCTGATGGCAGCAAACAAAATCACAGGGAAAATCATCGATGAGAGTAACAATCAGCACATCGAGTATGCCAATGTCAGCCTGCTGACTCAGGATTCAACATTCATCACCGGAGTTGCCACAGACAACGGTGGCGGCTTCCTGCTGAAAGAAGTAAACGATGGAGATTATATCTTATGCATCTCATGCGTCGGATATGAAAACTCCTATCTCTCCATCCGCAACCTGCAAACCAACCTGAATCTGGGAGAACTACCCTTATCGCCCGACAATGTAATGCTGGAAGGTGTTACCGTCACAGCCAGCCCCATCATCAAAAAGACCGACCGGCAAATTATCTTCCCGACCGAAATGCAGACTAAAGCCGCTTCCAACGGAGTTTCCTTACTGAGAAATCTACAACTGTCGCGCATCCTGATCAATCCGATAGACAACAGCATCACGATTCCCGGAGGAGACAATGTGCAACTTAGGATTAACGGCGTAGAAGTGACTCAAGCTGAAATAATTGCCATCCGCCCGACAGATGTGATCCGCATCGAATATATAGACAATCCCGGCGCACGTTATGGAAATGCAGGAGCTGTATTGAACTACATTGTAAAGAGAAGAGAATCAGGAGGGAGTATCTCTGCCGATCTCACCAACGGAGTATCCGATACGGGATATGGCGAACATAACCTCACCGCCAAATACCACTTCAATAAGTCAGAGCTCAGCACTACCGTATATTGGGGACAGAGAGATCTGAAGTGGACACGCGAAAACGATGAAAGTTTCCACTTCCCGGAGACTTATCAGGAGAACAGAGAAGTGGGAGAACCTACCAAAGTAAAGTATGATAACCTTAACTTCAACATCAATTACAGCTATCAGGATAATGACAAACAACTTCTCAATATTGCTCTCAGAAATCAATACAGCGATACTCCCAGTTCCATGTCGGACAGAATCAGTACATTGTATGAAGGAGACACCTCCTACTCCATATCCGACCTTTCTACCTCCAAAGTACTTATCCCTTCTTTGGATATCTATTACCAGAGAAATCTGAAAAACAAGCAGACAATCTATGCAGATATAGTGGCTTCTTATCTGGACAGCAAGAATGAACGGACTTTTATTCAGAAAGCCCTTAATAATGCCAATAACGATACGGATATCTATTCAGAAACCAAAGGTGAGAAGTACTCCATCATTGGAGAAGGTATCTACGAAAAACAATTCAGTACGGGTAAGTTTACCGGAGGCATCAAGCATACACAGGCCTATTTGCAAAATAGATATTCGGGTAATATAGAGAATAAAATCACGATGAATACGGCCGAAACGTACCTATTTGCCGAATATCAATCAAAGATAAAAGCTCTGAACTACACAGTAGGGATTGGAGCCATGAGAACTTATAACAGTCAGGAGCAGTATTCTTCCGAGAAGTATATAGTCAAACCTTCCTTAAGCCTGTCGTACTCTATCAACGGGAAGTGGTTTTTCAGATACAACGGATACGTGTCGGGGTATGCCCCTTCCCTGTCCGATCTGAACGACATCTCGCAAGCAATGGATAAGTATCAGATACGCAAAGGAAATCCCGACTTAAAGTCTGTTACATTCTATGCCAATACACTGTCTGCCAGTTGGCAAAGCAAGTATGTATCTGTCGATTTATTTGGAAGATATAGTTATGACAATAAGCCGATTATGGAAAATACCTACTACGAGGACGGGTATTTTGTCCGCACTACCGAGAATCATAAAGGTTTCCACCGGATCAATCTGGAGACAGCTATACAAATACGACCTTACAAAGAGTATATCTCCATTAAAATCACTCCGTTTCTGAACCGCTATATCAGCTATGGCAACACCTACACGCATACACACACCAATGCAGGACTGCGAGGCAGTCTGATGGCAATGTACAAGAACTGGGTACTGATGGCAGAAATGAATACCAGCAACCACACTCTGTGGGGTGAAACACTGACTAAAGAGGAGAAGCTGCACACCATCATGGCAGGATATAATACGGAGAAATGGAGCCTTTCTGCCGGAGTGTTGAACCCGTTTACCAAGAAGTATGAACAGGAAATAGAAAACTTATCAAAGTCGGCTCCCTACCGCCAGTTAGCGTATTCCAAGAACTTAAGGCTTTTGTTCATGGTAAATGCATCCTTCAGCCTTGACTTCGGAAAGAAGCGCAACAGCCAAGGCAGAAGAATCAACAACAGGGATACCGATACCGGAATCTTGTCCGGAAGCAAGTAATTGTCTCCCTCACGAAAAGCAGGGGCCCGTCCACTAATTGAGAATATTCAATTCCTGGATCAGGTTCCCTGCTTTCCCGTATTTCTCAATCATAAACAGTATATAGCGCACGTCCACCCCGATGGTACGCTGCATCTTCGGTTCATAAAGAATATCACTGCCCATAGCTTCCCAGTTTCCATCGAAAGCCAACCCCAGCAATTCACCTTTCGAATTGAACATCGCACTACCACTATTGCCACCCGTAATGTCATTATTAGAGATGAAGCACACCTTCATTTCGCCCTTTTCATCGGCATATCTTCCGAAATTGCCCGAAGAGAGTAATGAAAGTATCTCCGGCTGTACTGCAAAATCAACATCACCCACATGAGCTTTCACTTTCTCCAAGACACCCTTTGTCGTTGTATAATAATCATATTCCGCTCCGTCAAAGGGAGTATAACCGCATACCGTTCCAAAGCTCAGCCGCATAGTGGAATTGGCATCCGGATAAAAGTTACGAGACGTATACATCCGACGGATAGCCCCATTCAGCAAGCGTTCCCCACGGATGATCTCCGTAGTAGGTGCCTGCATCTGCATATTCATATCGAACAACATCGTCAGTATATCAATGCCCAACGAGATAGCCGGATCATCGAAAATCTGATAGGTAGTATCCCGTTCAAGAAAGCGTTTCAAACCACGGGGAGTAGTCAACTCAGAACTTGCATAAAGACTATCTACGAAAGCTTTCTCATCCCCATTATATTTCTGTGCGATAGTATGGTAGATTTCCGGCAGGAAAGTGGTATCCACTTTTGAGCGATACTCCTTCAACAGTGCCGTAAATACCTCCTTGTCTATATCCAGATCCAAATTAGAGTATTGCTCAACGATATCTTTCAAGGCGGCAATAACTGTTTTCTGCTCCCCTTCAAAGTCGAAGTTCAGAATCTTCAGTGCAAGCTGCACTAATTCCGGTCCATATAAGAAGGACTCGATAAAGTAAGCCTGTGCACGATTTACCTCCCGGCGGTTCTTATAATTCAGTTCCAGGTCTGTAAATAGTTGAAGAAGTTTCTCACGTTCGTCCGGGTTTTGCTGTATCCATCGACGAATTTCCTGTTCCATTTCACGTTTCTTCTCCAGGATTCCCAGCTTACGGATAGCACGGTTGACACCGATACTGTTCTTCCAGTAATTGGAGCTTTCATCGTATTTGGAAGCATACTTAATGCGTATGCTGTCTTTACTGTCCATTTCACGTTTCCAGATGGCTTGCTTCACGCCACGGATGTCAATCTGCGCCTGATTGGAGTTATTCATCATTTCCTCGATACCGAATGAAGAAAGGTAACGTTCCGTACTTCCCGGATAGCCTATCGTCATACAGAAAGAGCCTTCCTTATAGCCATCCAGTGAAATCGGCGCTACATATTCAGGGTGATACGGAACATTGTCGGGGGAGTAATCGGCAGGCTGGTTCTTGCGGTCTGCATAAATACGAAACACACAGAAATCTCCTGTATGCCGAGGCCACACCCAATTATCCGTATCCCAACCGAACTTACCAACAGAGGAAGGAGGTGCAAACACCAGCCGCACATCGTTGAAATCGCGGTAAACGGAGAGCCAGAACTCATTGCCTCCATAATAAGCATCTACCACGCCAAGCAAAGTGGAGTCTTTCAGGGATACCTCACCGCCTATTACCATCATCATAGAGTCTACCGCACTGGAACGTTCCATCTCGTTCATCGAAGGTTTAACGGCTCCCAGCACACGCTTGGTTACATCTTCCGTACGAAGCAGAAAACGAACATAAAGCTCCGGATTAGGCAATTCCTCTGCACGGCTACGGGCTACGAAACCATCTTTCAGGTAATCATGCTCCACCGACGAATGTTGCTGCACACTACTGAAGCCGCAGTGATGATTGGTAAACACCAACCCGTCTTCCGACACTACCACACCGGAACAAAACCCTCCAAAGCTGACTACCGCATCTTTCAACGACGGTTTCTTCGGATTATATAGTCTATCGGCAGGCATTTGCAGGCCGAGTTCTTTCATAGTCTTACGGGTCTGTTTATTCAGGTTTCCCAGCATCCACATACCTTCGTCCGCCTGTCCCGTCAACGTGAAGAGGCTGCAAGCTACAATTAGGATACACTTTAGCTTCATTCTATACTTGGTTTAAATTACAATTTATATCTTAAGTTAAGAGTATATAAGAAATATCTAACTCACTTCCCCTCCTTCGAGAAGGAAGGGTGCCCAAAGGGCGGGATGGTAGGTAAAAAAAATCCTTATTTTATGACTAATAAGTCCTTTATAACTTCAGCTACCACCTCCCCCTACGGGTACTCCTCCTTCTCGAAGGAGGAGAATTTAGTTAGATTTAGCTCATGGCATACTCTCATTTTGAATAATTTAGTATGATATACTTTCCAATTGCGTCATTCTGCAATCAGTCTTAGTTTTTTCGCTCCAGTACGTGCTTTCAGCCATTCGGTAATCTTCTGTTTCTCATGGGCGTCGGGATGCTTGCCAAACTTCAGCACAGCAAGCGTAATGGTATCTGTCCGTACCGAATCAACCGTCAGTTCTATGGCATGAGAGATAGAAACAGTTTTCACTGACGGATAAAGAACTTTTAGCTCCGGAACGATCGTTTTGCCCAATTCATCGAAAGATTTGTATCTTGCCAGACTCTGTTCCAGCACTGTAATTTTCTTTGTTTGTTCCACCAGTCGTTCCTCACTGTTTTTATAGAAATCTTCCATCACCATAGCTCGGATAGAAGAAATATCCACAGCTTCATTATTCATTCCCTGAAGAACGATCAACTTCGTTTCACCTAACTTATAGTCCTTCATCTTGTTGCGGGCAATGGCAATCGAAGCTTCGGGAACTTCCTGTCCGATCAGTACCACACGTATTTCATTGTCTTTGTTGCCATGATAATGGATTTTTTTATCCAATACCTGTGTATTCTCAAAAGAAAGCTGTTCGGCAACAAACCGATTGGCGGCACTCTCATAGAAAGTACTCTGAATAATGCCTACCGTCAAGTAGACGGCCGGACACATAGTCAGCACGGCAATGAGTATTATGTATTGGCGTACTTTCTTCTCCCGCTTCTTGTCCACAAACTCTTTACGCTGGAAGTGCATCACACGCACACCGGCAAACGTGGCAAGACTGATGAATACCGAATTAATGAAGTAAAGATAGAATGCTCCGAGGAAATAAACCAGATTCCCCGTTGCCAATCCGTAACCTGCCGTACAAAGCGGCGGCATCAA
>ERZ772854.2625-NODE-2625-length-12685-cov-4.366350_pt1 | contig 12685 bp, 10 predicted proteins | sample MGYA00580844_ERZ772854 | MGnify/ENA primary metagenome ERZ772854 (study PRJEB29015, sample SAMEA2737727) | human gut metagenome | biome: human gut; feature: human-associated habitat; material: faeces | place: China | collected 2012 ...
GACCTACACCCTTAGCAGGGGCGCCTCTTCGGCCTCTTGAGTATTTCTCCGAATTCATAATTTCCTTATGATGCTTCTGAACAGACATACTTATCCGTCAGACGCATGTAGTATTATACTAAAGCATACTATAGATGTCAAGAGTTTTTTTACTCTTTTTTTAAGTTTTTTGTTACGCTTCTTGTTTTCATGAATCATGGAAACAAGAAGATGTCATAGCTGAACTGTAACAGCTTGTTTGCCGTTTTTTTACCACAGAAAGCTACAAAAAGGACGCGCTGGCCGCGCGCCCTTAAATAAGCATCCTGAAAGTATCCTAAAACATTATTCTTCTGTATCATTTTCTTCTGCTTCAGCAATATCAGCTTCTGCTTCTTCCAGATTTTCTTCCTCGGCTTCATTGTCTCTGGTAGCACTTTCCCTTACCTTGGCAATGCTTGCAACTTTAATATCAGAATCCTGGTCGATATTCATCAGTTTCACACCAGAAGTATTTCTTCCGATCACTGAAATATCATCTACAGACATACGGATCACAATGCCTTCCGTAGTAATGAGCATGATCTCACGGCCGTCACTTACCAGTTTAGCTCCGATGAGATAGCCGGTCTTCTCTGTTACCTTATAACAGAATACACCCTTACCACCGCGGTTCTGTGCATTAAATTCGCTGATCAGGGTACGCTTGCCCATACCATTTTCAGATACAACTAAAAGATGTTCTCCCTGACTTTCCATCTGCATGCCAATGACTTCATCATCTTCATCGAAACGCATACCGATAACGCCCATTGAAACACGGCCTGTAACTCTTACGTCTGTTTCCTTGAAGCGGATACACATTCCCTTTTTAGTCACAAGGAAGATATCCTGGGTATTGTCTGTGGCCTTTACTTCGATCAGTTCATCATCGTCGCGGAGTACGATTGCCTGAAGTCCATTCTTCCGAACATTTTCGTATTCTAACATAGGGGTCTTCTTTACCATACCCTTCTTAGTAGCCATAAACAGATATTTATCCTCATTCAGCTCACGCATCGGTATAATAGCCGTGATCTTTTCACCTGGCTGCATCTGCAGCAGATTGACAATAGCTGTTCCACGGGCTGTACGGCCTGCTTCAGGGATCTCATATGCCTTGATCCTGTATACACGGCCTGTATTGGTAAAGAACATCATATAATGATGATTGGTAGTCATAAGAAGGTCTTCAATATAGTCCTCCTCAATCGTCTGCATTCCTTTAATGCCCTTTCCGCCGCGGTTCTGGCTTCTGAAATTATCTACATCCATACGCTTGATATAGCCTAAATGAGTCATAGCGATCACGGTATCTTCATCCGGGATCAGGTCTTCCATTGACATATCATCATCATAACCAATGGCAGTTCTTCTGTCATCACCATATTTCTCAGCGATAATATTGATTTCTTCTTTGATAACGGTTAAAAGCTTCTTCTCGTCTGCCAGGATCGCTTTTAACTCTGCAATACGTACCTGAAGCTCTTTATATTCATTTTCCAGCTTCTCACGTTCCAGACCTGTAAGGGCACGCAGTCTCATGTCTACGATTGCCTGAGCCTGTGCGTCACTTAAGCCAAAACGCTCCATTAACTGATTTTTTGCATCTGCTACATTTGCAGAACCACGGATAATGCGGATGACCTCATCAATGTGATCTAAGGCGATCAGCAAGCCCTGTAAAATGTGGGCACGCTCCTCTGCCTTATTTAAATCATACTGGGTCCTGCGTCTTACTACATCCTCCTGGTGGGCAATGTAGCAGTCCAGCATCTGGTGCAGGTTCATGACCTTCGGTTCATTGTTCACCAGGGCCAGCATGATCACACCAAATGTATCCTGCAGCTGTGTATGCTTTAACAGCTGGTTTAAGATAACATTTGCATTTACATCACGGCGCAGCTCAATATTAATGCGCATACCTTCACGGTTGGATTCATCACCGATATAGGTAATGCCGTCCACCTTTTTTTCCTTTACCAGCTCTGCGATCTTTTCTATGAGTCTGGCCTTATTTACCATGTATGGCAGTTCTGTAACTATAATACGTGACTTTCCGTTTGGCATAGTCTCAATATTAGTCACAGCTCTTACTTTGATCTTTGCACGGCCGGTGCGGTATGCCTCCTCAATGCCCCTTTTTCCTAAAATGGTAGCTCCTGTAGGAAAATCAGGTCCTTTGATGATCTCCATGATTTCCTCTAAAGAAGTCTCCCGGTCCTCATTTACACGGTTATCGATCATTCTTACAACAGCTGCAATAACTTCTCGCAGATTGTGAGGCGGGATATTAGTAGCCATACCAACGGCAATACCGGAAGTACCGTTTACTAACAGATTTGGGAATCTGGAAGGCAATACTACAGGCTCTTTTTCCGTCTCGTCAAAGTTGGGCACGAAATCTACTGTATTTTTATTGATATCTGCCAGCATTTCCATGGAAATACGGCTTAAACGCGCCTCTGTATATCGCATGGCTGCAGCACCATCACCGTCCACGGAACCAAAGTTTCCATGACCATCTACCAATGGATATCTGGTAGACCAGTCCTGTGCCATATTGACCAATGCCCCGTAAATGGAGCTGTCACCATGAGGATGATATTTACCCATAGTATCACCAACGATACGGGCACACTTACGATGTGGCTTATCCGGTCCGTTGTTTAACTCTATCATAGAAAACAGCACCCGACGCTGTACCGGCTTTAAGCCGTCCCTGGCGTCAGGAAGTGCTCTGGCGCTGATAACACTCATAGCATAGTCAATATAGGACTGTTCCATGGTCTTTTTAAGGTCCACGTCATGAACCTTGTCAAATACATTCGGTTCCATAATTTATCTCCTTTATGCGTAAATGTACTCTCTTTCATAAGTCAAGCCGAAGGATATTCGCAATCCGGTTACACTGTCTGCCCATAACTAGTACATCGTTTCGTAAATAACTGTACTGATCACGTAGGATGCGGATTTGAGTGTGCAGGTCTAAAAACGCAGGCGTAGCGGGCTACGCTGAGGCTTTTAGGCCTGTGCAATCAGATTCGCAGACAAGTGAGTGGTATAGTTATTTCGAAAACGATGTACTAGTACATCGTCTCGTAAATAACTGTACTGATCGCGTAGGATGCGGATTTGAAGAAGAGGCTTGCTCTTTCTTGATCTGGTTAAATATCCAGATTCTTAACTTTCTTTGCATTCTGGGCAATGAAATCCCGTCTTGGCTCTACCTGATCACCCATAAGCGTAGTAAAAGTAAGGTCTACTTCTGATGTGGTCTCTTCATCCATGGTCACGCGCAGTAAAATACGACGTTCCGGATCCATGGTAGTCTCCCAAAGCTGCTCTGCATCCATTTCTCCCAGACCTTTGTAACGCTGGATCTTGTTGCTGTTGTCACGGCCAATGTCCATAAGAATGGAATTTAATTCCTCGTCACTGTAAGCATACCATACTTTTTTATTTTTCTCGATCTTGTATAACGGCGGCTGAGCCAGATATACATAGCCCTGCTTGATCAGCTCCGGCATAAAACGGTATATAAATGTAAGAAGCAGCGTACTGATATGGGCACCATCTACATCCGCATCGGTCATGATGATGATCTTGTGGTAGCGTAGCTTGCTGATGTCGAAATCATCATGGATACCGGTGCCAAAAGCAGTGATCATAGCCTTGATCTCCGCATTAGCATAGACTTTATCCATTCTTGCCTTTTCTACGTTTAAGATCTTTCCGCGAAGAGGAAGGATGGCCTGTGTCGCTCTGGAACGTGCAGTTTTTGCTGAACCGCCTGCAGAATCTCCCTCTACAATGTAGATCTCGCAGTTTTCAGGGTTCTTGTCAGAACAGTCTGCCAGTTTTCCTGGAAGAGCCATACCGTCTAAAGCCGATTTGCGGCGTGTCAGATCCCGTGCCTTTCTTGCTGCAGCTCTTGCACGCTGTGCCAGAATGGACTTTTCACACATGACCTTGGCAACTGCCGGGTTCTGCTCCAGGAAATAGGTCAGCTGCTCGCTTACGATGCTGTCTACAGCTGCCCTAGCCTCACTGTTGCCCAGTTTCTGCTTGGTCTGGCCTTCAAACTGGGGTTCGCTGATCTTAACGCTTATAATGGCTGTTAAGCCCTCACGGATATCTTCACCTGAAAGACTTTCTTCATTGTCCTTTAACAGCTTGTTCTTTCTCGCATAGTCATTAAAGGTCTTTGTAAGGGCATTCTTAAAGCCGGTAAGGTGGGTACCGCCTTCCGGAGTATTGATGTTATTTACAAATGTATAAATGTTCTCTGTATAGGAGTCATTATGCTGCATGGAAACCTCTACATAAACGCCTTCTTTTGTACCTTCACAGTAAAGAACATTTTCATAAAGAGGTGCTTTTCCCTTGTTTAAGTAGGTAACGAACTCGCGGATACCACCTTCATAGTGGAAAGTTTCTTCTTTCTTTTCTTCTCTGTCATCTCTTAAAATGATCTTTAAGTTCTTAGTGAGGAAAGCAGTTTCTCTTAAACGGATTCTTAATGTATCATAATCATATACGGTTTCCTCAAAGATCTCCTTATCCGGAAGGAAGGTAACAGTAGTACCATGCTTATCTGCGCTGCAGTTTCCTACCACTTTTAACGGATAGCAGACTTTGCCCCTTTCATAACGCTGTTTATAAATATTTCCATCACGGTATACTAAAACTTCCAGCCATTCAGACAATGCATTTACAACAGATGCGCCTACACCGTGAAGACCGCCGGATACTTTATAACCGCCATTTCCGAACTTACCACCTGCGTGAAGGATGGTAAATACAACCTCTACTGCAGGAAGTCCTGCTTTTTTCTGGATATCTACCGGAATTCCACGTCCATCATCAATTACGGTAATGGAATTGTCCGGATTAATGGTCACATCAATGGAATCGCAGTATCCTGCCAGCGCCTCATCCACTGCGTTATCTACGATCTCATAAACCAGATGATGGAGTCCGCGGGCAGATGTGCTGCCAATGTACATGCCAGGACGTTTTCTGACCGCCTCAAGTCCTTCCAGAATCTGAATCTGATCTGCTCCGTACTGCTCTCCCATGTTCTATATCTTCCTTTCTTTTTCAGTCAGCAGCCTTACGGTCTTTTACCGTTTTTCTGCAGCCTGTATATCTGTATAATTTAATTTTGGCTTGTAACTTTTCCCTCTTCCACCTTGAATATCTTGTCAATGTGGAACCTGTGGTTCACAAAATCCTCCAGACCGGTACAGGTGATCATAGTCTGGATATCCTGTATGGCATCTAAAAGCTGGTTCTGACGGCTGCTGTCAAGTTCTGACAGTACATCATCCAGCAGAAGCACCGGAGCATCCCGGCTGATCTTTTTGACCAGCTCCAGCTCGGAAAGCTTTAAAGATAATGCAGCTGTCCTCTGCTGGCCCTGGGAACCAAACCTGCGAATATCAATGCCGTTCACTACAAAGCTGATATCATCCCTGTGGGGACCTGCCAGCGTAGTCTTCTGCTTCATATCCTGCGGCCGGCTCTTCCTTACCGCCGCTTCCAGCTCATTTTCCTCTGTATCCGGGTCATAGATCACTTCTATATTTTCTTTGCCCCCGGAAAGCTTTGTATGCAATTCTTTGATAATGTCCCCCAGCTGATGGATAAAGTCTCTCCTGGATTTTATCACTTCTTTTCCAAAACGCACCAGCTGTTCATCCCATACATCCAGTGTTGCCTCATATTCCGGATGAAAAACAACTTCTTTTAAAAGTTTGTTCCGCTGGAGAAGGACTTTATTATACTGGACTAAAGAATGGACATACACTTTATCCAGCTGGCAAAGCTCCATGTCAATAAAGCGTCTTCGCTCAGAAGGACCGTTTTTTATGATATTTAAGTCCTCCGGTGAGAAAAATACCACATTGACCAGTCCAAACAGCTGGCTTGCCTTTCGGATGGGGATACCATCTACAGCAATCCCCTTGGTTTTATTTTTCTTTAAATGCATATCAATGCGGCAGGGGACCACACCTTTTTTTATCTGGAGCTTAATGTGGGATTCATCTTCTCCAAAATGGATCATATCCTTATCTTTCGCCCCCCTGTGTGACTTGGTAGTGCAGCACACATAGACCGCTTCCAGGATATTTGTCTTTCCCTGTGCATTGTCGCCGTAGAGAATATTAGTTCCCTGACTCAATTCCATATGCAGTTCTTCATAATTGCGGTAATTCTTAAGTTCTATGGATTCAATAGTCATAGAAATTCTCTTTCAACAGTTAAAATTTATTTGATGATCTTAATAGTCTGGCCTTCATAGGTGACAATATCTCCGTCTACCAGCTTCTTTCCTCTCTGGAAAGCCTGCTCTCCATTTACATATACAAGACCATCTTCAATAGCATATTTTGCGTCTACACCAGACTCAACAAAACCGGCCGCCTTTAAAGCCTGACCCAGTTTGATATATTCATCCCTTAACTTAATGGTTTCCATAATATTTTCTGTACTCCCTTTCCGTCCGTGCCATGCGGACATATATAAATTTATAATGCATAATTATGCATTATACTGAAGCTGCATTAAAGTTTACCGGAAGGATCAGGTAGATGTAGTTAGCCTCCTCATCTTTGATAAAGCATGGGGACTTTGGATTCATCATATAAATATTGATCTCTTCATCATCGATCACACGGAGGGCATCGATCAAAAATTTAGGATTAAAACCGATCATAATGTCCTTTCCGGTCTTGTGGATCATAAGTTCCGCATTCATGGAACCAAAGCTGGAATTTAACTTTAATTCCATAGAATTATCGCCAACATTTAAGATCAGCGGCTTTTTGTCATTTTCACGGATCAGGATAGTGGCGCGCTCAATACAGTCTAAAAATTCTTTTTTATTAATGGTTACTTTTGTTTCATAGTCACTGGAAAGCATTTGGTTGATACGGAAATATTCTCCTTCGATCAGGCGTGAAACAACGATAGTCTGGTCAAATTCAAATAAAATATGGTTTGTGCTGAAGTAGATCAGCACCTCTTTTTCATTGTCTCCACCTAAGATCTTGCTGATCTCGCTTAATGTTTTTCCAGGAACGATCACTTTTGTATTTTCATAATGATCTTTTAAGGTAACATTGCGGATGGAAATACGGTGGCCATCCAGAGATACCACTTTTAACTGGTTTTCATTGACTTCAAATAATTCACCGGCCATCATTTTGTTGCTGTCATTTGGTGAAATGGAGAAGATCGTCTGCTGGATCACTTCTTTTAAAGTGAACTGAGACAGGCTGATATACTTATTTTTTTCAATATAAGGAATATAGGAAAATTCATCTCCGTCACGGCCCTGGATATTGAATACAGAATTTTCACAGCTGATGGTTGTATTGAATTTATCATCAGATTCAATAGTAACTACTGCGTTCTGGCTGGATACCCGTCTGGTGATCTCGGAAAAAAGCTTTGCATCCAGAGCGATCTTTCCGTGTTCAAGGATCTCACCATTTACAGTTGTTTCAATTCCAAGCTCCATATCATTTCCAGTCAGTTTGATCTCACCAGAAGAAGCATCGATGAGAATACATTCTAAAATAGACATGGTTGTTTTAGAAGGAACGGCCTTCATAACAATACTGATGCCGTTAACAATATCATCTTTCTGAAATCTGAGCTTCATGATTGTTGATAACTTCCTTTCTGAGTTGTTTGCGTATGAGTGCCCTCTAATAGGGTATATAAAGAATTATTTTTCGTAGAAACCGTAGTAGAGGCTGTGGGTTTGTGCAAAAGTGGAAAAACCCCTGAAAAACAGTGGAAAACCGGTGTGGAAAGCGTTGTGGAAATCATCCACATTTTTTTGGAATAGCTTCAAAGTTATCCACAGGTTAAATTTTGAAAAATTTTCGCGAAAAACGACTGCCGGTCTGTCCACAGTCAATCCACAGTATTTTCACAGGCTATTGTGGATTGATCTTTTTCTTTAAGATCTCAATGGTATTTTTAAGATTGTCATCTTTGTTCATATCTGCAGCGATCTTTTCAGAGCCATGGATGATGGTAGTATGGTCCCTTCCGCCTAAGATACGGCCTATGGACTGCAGAGGAGTTTCCGTCATATTCCGGCATAGATACATAACGATCTGTCTTGGATAAACGATCTCTTTTGTACGCTTCTGAGATGAAATATCAAGAGGCGTAATGCCAAAATGGTCGGAAACTACCTGGATGATCAGGTTTGGTGTTACTTCCCGCTGGGCATTTGGGGAAATAATATCTTTTAAGGCTTCTTCCGCCAGACCTAAGGTAATATCACATTTGTTTAAGCGGGAGAGAGCGACGATCTTTGTGAGGGCACCTTCCAGCTCACGGATATTGGATTTAATATTGGTGGCAATATATTTAATTACTTCATTGTCAATATTATAGCCTTCCATTTCTTCTTTTTTGCGCAGAATAGCCATACGGGTCTCATAGTCCGGAGACTGGATATCTACAGTAAGACCCCATTCAAAACGGGAGCGCAGACGTTCTTCCAGGGTTTCAATTTCTTTTGGTGGTTTATCGGAAGATATGATAATCTGCTTTTTTGATTCATATAATGTATTAAAGGTATGGAAAAATTCCTCCTGGGTACTTTCCTTTCCTATAATAAATTGGATATCATCAATGAGAAGAACATCATTATTGCGGTATTTTTCCCTGAATTCTGTGGTTGTAATGTTGTTTTTGTTACGGATCGCATCGATCAGTTCATTGGTGAAAGTCTCGGAACTGACATAGAGGATCTTTGCGCGTGGGTTATTTTTTAAAATAAAATGAGCAATCGCATGCATCAGATGGGTTTTTCCAAGACCAACGCCTCCGTATATAAAAAGCGGGTTGTAGATCTCGCCGGGAGATTCCGCAACTGCAAGTGCAGCTGCATGGGCTAAGTTGTTGTTGGAACCTACAACGAAGGTATCAAAGGTATATTTTGGGTTTAAGTTGGCACTTTGGATCACATCTGGGCTTACAACTGCTTTATTTTTCTGGATAAGGGAAGGAGCCTGCGCCTGCTTTTCTTCCTCAATCTGATCTTTTACTTTAAAATCCACATTACAGTCCTGGTCTAAGAATTCTGAAATGGTAACTTGCAGTAAAAGGCCGTATTTCTTTTTTACATAGGCTAAAAATGTCTGTTCCGGAACGATGATGGTAACGGTATTTCCCTTGAATTCATAAGGAGTTAAAGGCTGGAGCCATGTCCGGTAGGAAACATCGGATACTTCATGTTCTTCTTTTAAAATCAGTAGGATTTTTTCCCAGTTTTCTTTAATTTTATCTATCATTTTCTGTCTCCTGAAACTGTAGTGCAGAATTGCCCAATCTAAGTACATTGTATACTAAAGCCGTTTTTTTTTCAATCAAAAGTGTAAAATATTGTGGATAACTTTGGTGGAAAGCTGTGGATGAAAGTGAAAAAGATAAAAAACGGAAAGGTTTTCCACAAATGGTGGATAAGAAAAAAGGGGAGTTGTTCACATTGGAAAAATAAAGGGAAAATAGGGATGTGGACTGTGTGAGTGTGGAAGAAGAAAGGGTTTTCCATAACTTATCCACAACTTATCAACAAATTGTGGATAATGTGGGTAAAGATATACACGGTACACACAGGGGCTTCTATCCACAATTTTTTCCCGGTTTTCCTCAAAAAATCCCTTGACTAAGGCCGATTTTTTCTATATAATCGAGAAGATGTTTAATTATACTAGTCTAAATGTGTGTTACCACATTACCAGATAATATTTGATAGGAGGTGCCCAGAATATGAAGATGACATTTCAGCCTAAGAAAAGACAGAGAGCAAAAGTTCATGGCTTCAGAGCTAGAATGAAGACAGCTGGCGGTAGAAAAGTTATTGCTGCAAGAAGAGCAAAAGGTAGAGCTAAATTAACCGCTTAAGAACATTGAGAACAGTAAGGCCACATTTTCAGGATGTGGCCTTTTTGTTTATGTGCAATCGTTCAGGGACAGGTAAAATGCCCGGCATTTTGGAGAAGATCTGACGGTTGCTTATGAAACGAAAAGGAGTTTCTATTCTATATGAAACGATTTCCTTCCATTAAGAAAAACAGTGACTTTCAGAATATATACAGAAATGGAAAGTCCTACGCAAATCGTCTTCTTGTTATGTATGTAATGAGAAACGGGGAAGAATCAAACCAGCTTGGCATATCGGTCAGCAAAAAAGTAGGCAACAGTGTGGTACGCCATCATATTGCCAGACTGATGCGGGAGATATTCCGGCTGAACAATGAAAAAATTGAGACTGGGTTAAACATCATCGTTGTGGCGAGAACTGCCGCAGCAGCATCAGATTACAAACATTTGGAAGGTGCTTATATGCACCTGTGCGGACTGCATCATATTTTAAAAGAATCGAAGTGAAGTTGAAAATGAAGATCATAAAAAAGACGATGATCCTGATGATAAGAGGATACCAGAAATATCTTTCTCCTCTTAAAAGATACACTCACTGTATTTACACACCTACGTGTTCTCAATACGCCATTGAAGCACTGGAAAAGTATGGTGTGTTTAAAGGTACATGGTTGGCCTGCAAAAGGATCCTTCGTTGTCATCCCTTTGCAGAAGGCGGTTATGATCCAGTTCCGTAGAAAAAACGAGCACAGCAGGTGCTCCATAAGGAGGTAGCGTTTTGAACAGTTTAGCTGGCGCAGTTGTTTTGACGAAAACAGGCGGTATTCTGGGGCCAATCGCCGGAATCTTAGGCTGGATCATGGATCTTTTGTTCCGTTTTACCAGTACTTTCGGCATTGAGAATATCGGTCTGTGCATTATCCTGTTTACACTGGTTACAAAGATACTGATGATGCCGCTGACTATTAAGCAGCAGAAATCATCTAAGCTTATGGCTGTTATGCAGCCGGAGATCAATGCGATCCAGAAAAAATACAAGGGCAAAGAAAACGACCAGAAATCTGCTATGATGATGCAGGCAGAGATGAAAGCGGTTTACGAAAAGTATGGTACATCTATGACAGGCGGATGTCTGCCACTGGCTATCCAGATGCCGATCATTTTCGCTTTGTACCGTGTTATCTATAATATCCCGGCTTATGTACAGTCTGTAAGAGGATATTATGAAACCGTTATCAGTCAGCTGCCGGCTGGTTATCAGACACAGGATGTGTTTACACAGCTTGCACAGGCATGCAGAATGACTGGCGACAAATTTGATTTTACTAACGTAAATACAGTTATCGATCTATTATATAAATTCACTGCACAGCAGTGGCAGACCTTTATCGGTGCGTTCCCTGCAGCAGGTGAAGCTGCCGTAGAAGGTGGTGTGAACGCAGTACAGGCCATTGAGAAGATGCAGAACTTCTTTGGACTGAACATTGCATATACACCATGGCAGGTGATTACGAATTTCTTCAGCGGCGGTACAGGAACCATCACAATGGTGATCGCGGCTATTGCAATTCCTGTTTTAGCAGGTGCCAGCCAGTGGTACAGCACTAAGCTGATGACTGCAAACCAGCCAAAGCAGGTGGAAGAAAATCCAACTTCTGATATGATGAAGTCCATGAACGTGACCATGCCGTTAATGTCTGTATTCTTCTGCTTTACCTTTGCTTCCGGTATTGGTATCTACTGGGTAGCACAGAGTGTGTTTACCGTTATCCAGCAGATGGTCATTAATTCTTACTTAAATAAAGTAGATATGGACGAGCTGGTACAGAAAAATGTAGAAAAGACTAACAAGAAGCGTGCAAAAAAAGGACTTCCGCCAACAAAGGTTGGAAACGTGGATGACATGCTGAAAAAGTATGAAGAAAAGGAATCCCGTGAAGAAAGCGCACGTATGGCTAAGATCGCAAAGAGCAAGGCTCAGGTGGAAGAGTCCAATAAGTATTATAACCAGGACGCAAAACCAGGAAGTCTGGCTTCCAAGGCCGGTATGGTAGCGAAGTATAATGAACGCCAGGAGAAGGGCAATAAAAAATAGGAGGTTTGTTTCGTATGGATATGATTACGGTTACTGCGAAAACAGTAGACGAAGCGGTTACGAAGGCGTTGATCGAACTTGAAACTACCAGTGACAAGCTGGAGTATGAAGTGGTTGACAAGGGAAGCGCCGGATTCTTGGGAATCGGTGCAAAACCGGCGATCATACGTGCAAAAAAGAAAGAGACCATTGCTGATAAGGCGATTGAGTTTCTGTCCCAGATTTTTGGTGCCATGAACCTTGAGGTATCTATTACAGCTGCTTACAATGAAGAAGAGCAGGAGCTTTCCCTGAACTTAGAGGGAGATGACATGGGAATCCTGATCGGTAAGAGAGGACAGACCCTTGACTCCCTGCAGTACCTTACAAGCCTTGTTGTAAACAAGGGCAAGACTAATTATATCAGGGTGAAGCTTGATACAGAAGATTACCGCAGACGCCGCAAGGAGACTCTGGAGAATCTTGCAAGAGGAATTGCCTACAAGGTTAAGAAGACAAGAAAGCCAGTTGTACTTGAGCCAATGAACCCATATGAGAGAAGAATCATTCACTCAGCACTTCAGGGCAACAAGTATGTGGAGACTGTCAGCGAGGGCGAAGAGCCATACCGCCACGTTGTAGTAAAATTAAAAAGATGGTAAATGATTAAGTTATTCC
>ERZ772854.2626-NODE-2626-length-12678-cov-4.817872_pt1 | contig 12678 bp, 10 predicted proteins | sample MGYA00580844_ERZ772854 | MGnify/ENA primary metagenome ERZ772854 (study PRJEB29015, sample SAMEA2737727) | human gut metagenome | biome: human gut; feature: human-associated habitat; material: faeces | place: China | collected 2012 ...
GTAGAGTATACGGGTACATTTGAATATCTTGGTTATGCATTTTCGCCAAAAGGAAAAGTAATTCCGAAAAAAGCAGAGGAAAATCTGAATGACAGGCTGGAAATGATGTGGCTTTCGCAGACAAAATTGACATTTTCAGAAAAATTGAAAAAAGGTGCTGAGATTCTGGAAGGATGGGAACAGTATTTTAAAAACAAGAAAAATATTGGGAGCATATACGAATATATGATTGTTTTGTATATGACACAGCAGAAGAATGTTGATATAAAATATCTGTTGGTTGAGCGTAAAAAACTACATAATGTAAATCTGGAAAATATGAAATTCCTTATTGAATACTGGAAGAAAAAAGAACTGCCGGATATGGTGTTGTATGAATACGAGGATTATTACAATGTAGCAGAGATGGATACTGATGTAAAAATAGAGGATATTTATAAAAAAGAATTGCTGGATGAATATGAAAAAATGTTTCAGAATCAGCAGGAGGAATCCTTGCAGAATATTATGCAGATTTATTCCGATGTTACCTGCTACCATAAGGCGGCAGTATTTATGAAACTGGCTTCTGAGCAGAAAAATCATAAAAGAGATATGGTAATCATTCAGCCACAGACAAAACTGGATCGGAATCCTTTGAGCCTTTCGGATGAAATGATTCATGAATATATGGACAAATTCGTTGGGCGGGAAGATACTTATGTTTCAGAGAGTATGGGAGAAAATGGAAGACGGTGCTGTGAGCAGATGGCAGAACCATTGACGGAAAATGTATTAAAAAGACATTTTAAAGGAGATGATACGGTAGGTACTTTTGTACAGAGAAATAATGGAACATGCAAGTTTCTGGTAATAGACATTGATATTTCCAAAAAAGTATTATTGTCCATAAGAAACACACCGGAAAAAATGCAGGAATATTTGCAGGCTGCGGCAGGTGTGGCGGTGGAGTACAGGAAAGAATTAAAGCATATGGGAATACAGGCATATATCGAAGACAGTGGGTACAGGGGATATCATGTGTGGGTATTTTTTCAGGACTGGGCACAGGTCCGTTATGTAAATCTGTTTGAGGATATTTTGGAACAGAACGTAAAAAAGACGGATGACAGTGTGACCGTAGAATACTTTCCAAATAAAACACATTCAAAAGCAGCAGCCACAAAACAGGCAATAAAACTGCCTTATGGATATCATGTAAAAACGATGAAGCAGAGTTATTTTCTGGATGAAGAGTTGCAGCCGGTGCAGGATGTAGGAAAATTTATCCGGCAGATAGCCTTGTATACACCGGCTGCCCTGAAAAGTATAATTGCAAAATACAGTTCTGCACAGGAATTAAATCAGGAAGCTGCATCTGTAAATGTGGATGAAAATCTGGACGACTTTGGAGAGATGAGCGAAAATATCCGGATTGTTTTACAGAAATGTAATCTGATGAGGTATCTGTGCCAGAAAGCAAGAAAAACAGGGTATCTTACCCACTTTGAGAGGCAGTCACTGCTCTATGTATTTGGCCATATGGGCGAAGAAGGAGCAGACTTCTTACATCAGGTTATGAGTTTTACTATGAATTATCAGTATCAGGTTACGCAGAAATTCCTGAATAAAATACCGGCAAAGCCAATCAGCTGTATTAAACTCAGGGATCAATACCAGAAAATTACTGCGGAATGTGGATGCAACTGTAATTTCAGCAGAGTGAAAAATTGCTATCCATCGCCTGTTCTGCATGCAATCAAATCGGGAAATGAAGAAAGCAGGGAAATCACACTTCCTACAAGCAGAACAATCACAAAGGAAAAAGAAAGCAAAGTATGCGAAGAACTTAATATCAATAAAAAAGTACAGGATATAGCCGGTAAAATTCTGGAAATGAAAAAGCAGAAAAGAGGAATCGACAAAGAAATAACAAAACAGGAACGGGAATTAGAAAGAATATTTAATGAAGCAGGTGTTGACTGCATGGAAGTATCATTTGGTATGTTAGTAAGAAGAAAGACAGCGGACGGATACGAATGGGTAGTAGAATTGTAAGTGTAAATAAGAAATTACTTCGGTTTGGGGCAAAAAATTTTTGCCCCAGACTGATGTTCACGAAGTGTTTTACAAAAAGCGATTTTTGTAATTTTGCAATAGGACATATTTTAGAACTGAAAGTTTTGTAAGGAATAATTTGCTATTGCAAAATGGCAGGTATCATGTTAAGATAAATATGTTAGGGAAAACGAACAAAATAGAACAAAATGTGGCTAAAATATGAATAGGGAAAATAGCATGAGAAAAATGGTTGAAAATGAAATTGTCAGATAATTACACGCAAAAATGGATTTGCAAAGCCAGTAAATTCAAGGGATGCAGAGACATAGCGTAGAAAAGAAGAAAGCCCGTGGTAGGGCATTGAAACATCTTTTTCAACATTTTTTTGTTGGTTTCAATGTTGGCAAGGTAGAAAAGAAGAAAGCCCGTGGTAGGGCATTGAAACCTATCTCTATTTCCAGTTGCTTATTTTTTACTTCTTGTAGAAAAGAAGAAAGCCCGTGGTAGGGCATTGAAACATTGGACTGTTTTTTGCTTCCTCAATTTCTCTGAGTTGGTAGAAAAGAAGAAAGCCCGTGGTAGGGCATTGAAACCATTCCCATACCTCCTATTTATAAAAACATACTGATGTAGAAAAGAAGAAAGCCCGTGGTAGGGCATTGAAACCATTAATTGCAACCCAAAACTTAGCCATAGTTTCAGGTAGAAAAGAAGAAAGCCCGTGGTAGGGCATTGAAACACCATTTAACTTTATTTCATCACATAAACTCATAATAGTAGAAAAGAAGAAAGCCCGTGGTAGGGCATTGAAACTCATCATTAGTTGTCGCATGATGGTCTTTTCGTTTTCGTAGAAAAGAAGAAAGCCCGTGGTAGGGCATTGAAACAATGTTTTCCTAATTGTTTACCTAGTTCAGACGCTCTTGTAGAAAAGAAGAAAGCCCGTGGTAGGGCATTGAAACTCTCTTTTGTGTACGTTTCCTTCTCGGATTTTGTTACCGTAGAAAAGAAGAAAGCCCGTGGTAGGGCATTGAAACGCATATGGTTTTGCATAGAACTTGTTCATGTATCCTGTGTAGAAAAGAGAAGAGCTCGAAGTAGGGAATTAAAACAAAATTGCAATACTTAACTGGTTGAACATTGCTTCATGTAGAAAAGAAGAAAACCCTGGATAGATTACAAGTATTTAAAACTTCAAGAAAAGTAGATGAAAATATAAAAAAGCTGAAAGTAGACTAACTGATTTACAGATAGAAAAGTTGTTAATAGATGTGGATGGCTCTGCTATTCAGCGATATTTATATAAGACTAAACGAATAATAGTGTATAATGATTATGAAATAGATGCTGTATATCTTATATCAGAAGAATGTCTGGATAGTATTATGCAAAAAAAACGCGGGGAAAATGACCTGGTTAGTCATTTTCCCACGCGTTTTTTCTGTCCTGAAGGGACTGGATGATTTGCTGGCGAAGCCATTTTGGTTCGATAACGATGGCAGAACTGCCATATCCATAGATCCAGTTAGAGAATTTACTGAATCCGTATACGATGTCTTCGTAGTAAAGAAAGCCATTTTTTTCATAAAGATTTCCATTTGTTCGACATTCAAGATCCCGCCGGACTTTTTCCCATACACGCCCTTCCTTGTAGAATTTAACTTTTACAGATTTTGGAGCGTCGTGAAAAAGATTTCCCCATACATTAGGAGCTATTTCGCATAATTTGTGTTCCATTTCTGCATTGTCAGGAGCATGGTGTCTTGTATCCAGATTAAGACGGGCAATAAAATCAAGCCGGAGGCTTTTTATCTGGTTATTTTCAAAATAAAGAATGGAGTACAGATTTTCATCGGTGTCATAAGTGATTTTGACCGGATGAATGTGATATTGCTTAAGGTTTCCTCGCTGGGAAATATAGTTAATATTTACATAATATCCATTTTCAATAGCTGCGTGAATATCACTAAGTGTTTCATTTAAGCGTAGGTGTTTATAATGATGGATGGAAAGATAACTGTCTTTGATAGCATAAGGGTAGGTTGAAGTTTGTATAAACTGCCGGAACTGAGCAAAGTTTTCATCTGAACTCAGGTCATCAATGTTCTGAAGTGCAGAAAATACGTCCGGAGAAAGTGAGATTTCATAAGTATCAATTGATGTATTAATGTAAAGTGGAATATCATCAAGAGTACCTTTCATTAGGAGTTCTTCAAATTTATCCAGAAAATGTCCTGACAGTATATGTTCATAGAGCTCATCAATATCATATTGTTCATTTATTTTTTCGTATTCCGCAGACATATCATTAAAATGTATTTCGTGTTCCAGATTAAGTGATTCTTTTTTGGACAGACTGCTGTACCATTGAAAGATACACAGAAAATCCTGCTGTATGATTTTGCACGGAATATTTGTCAGTGTATGGATTTTGGACATACTGATACCGAAGGTTTCGATGTTGTCGTCAAAGTCATCTTCCGGGAGTGAGAGAAGTGAGTAGTATGTCTGTATGCGGGTATAAGGATTGTAATTATTCATTGTTTGTCTCCTCTTCATATCGTGATAATGCCTTTTCTACAGATTCTTCCATTTCTTTTTTTAAAGAATCCGGTTCTAATACATGGGCATTTTTACCAAATGTTCTTAGATATCGCTTGAAATCCGGCAGACCGCTGATTGAGTCGGTATAAATAATAGATTCATTTTCTTGTGTCATTGTTGAATTGCTGCGTTGCTTTATGAGATATTCTAATTTCTTTTTTATATTGGCAACATCATCGAAACGGACACAGACATTGACCGGTACTTCTGTGGAAATGCCAAACATATCGCGGAATAGTTCTTTAAAATATGCAGAATCATAATAATCATGAATCATATCGGTTTCTGTGGCTTCTAAAATAGAGGATACATTAATTGTAGTATTTTTTTGTTCTCCACGCATGGATTTTCCCAGAATATAGAAATTATCTTTTTCCATACTGTAAATAATTTTTCCGACAGCCAGTTGCTCGGGGATGATTTTTCCGCTTTTGGTTTTGTATTTAATAAGTAATATTTTATGCATATAGTCCAATGCGGTTATTTTTCTCAAATTTTCTGTGGAAAGGGAGCGGCCGTTCATTTTCTTTCCGTAAATCAGATAATGGTCATAGTAAGGTGTGTCGTGATCGAAATAGCCAAGCATGAGACAGGTGTCCTGGTAAAGCTCATGTAATTCCTCAAAATAAGGATTTCCTGTTGAAATATTGGATAAGATATCATTAAAAATCTCCAGATTTGCCCGGTTTAGTTTCCTGTTTAACGGAATATTTTTTGTGGTAAGTGAGAAAATGGAAGTACCTTTTTCGTTCTTTTTTGACTCTTCAATATCCCCATTTTCTATAAGTTCCTTTATTAATTTGTTAAACTGCGTCAGGGCAATATCCATGGACTGCCTGTCAGCGGGAAAATCTGAAGTTGCCAGGGGAAATGAGTCATACAGTGCATTGCGGCTCATAGGTCCATTTTGTAATTGTGTCATAATCAGGTTTTTCCGTAATATGGTCAGTGTTAATGGAATATAGCGGATAAGTTCGGCTGCCTCATTTTGTTCTAAAGAATAGATAGTATGGTTGTGTTCCGTATATTTATTAAGGATACAGCCTTTTTCCTGTAAAAGCTTCAGATAATTGTAGGCACTCTGACGGTTACAGGAAATCACGGACTGGATGTCGCTTATGGACATAGTGCCTTTTTCCATGAATGCATTAACCAGAAGAGCCAGGTTTTTACCTGTTTTTTCAAATTTTGATTTCATAAATTTCTCTCTATCCTCCTATATGTATATATTTTGCAGGTAATTCTAATATGGGTTGTATAAAAATTATGAAAATATCTGTATTATAGTATATATATCGGCAGGAAAACCGGTAAAATAAAGTAACTACGATGAGTTGTACAAAAGTTGTGAAAAGCTTATGCTATAGTATGTATATCGGATGAAGGACCGATGAACTAAAGCAGTTGATATTAATGTTCAGAAAAAGAAAGAGAGGAAAAAGCAATGGAAAAAATGCCTAATTCAGTATGTTGGAATATTACAAGCAGATGTAATGATAAATGTCAGTTTTGTTATCGGGAAAAGAATTAAGTTTTATGGAACAGAAAAAAGTGATTGACAGGATTGCGGCAAGTGGGATTCAGAAACTTACTTTTGCAGGTGGAGAACCATTGCTGATTTCCGGTCTTGAGGAACTCGTGTTATATGCAAAGAGAAAAGGACTGATTGTGTCCATGACATCAAATTGCATTTTAATGACACCGGAAAGATTACAGTTTTATTTTGAAAACCTCGACTGGCTTACGTTATCACTGGATGGTGCAGATGCCGGGGTACAGACAAAGATGACAAGAAACAGCGGACATGCAGATCGCATGATAAACATTTTAAGGGAGGCATCCAGGAAAGCAGACAGAAAATGCAGGATAAAAATTAATACGGTAGTAAGTCAGATAAACAAAGAAAATATAGAAGAGATAGCTGATATTGTCATGAAATATCCGGTAGCCCGCTGGAAATTATTTCAGTTTACACCTATCAGAGGAAATGCGAAGGAGACAAAAGAAAAATTTGAAATATCGGAAAATGATTTTATGGAAACTGCAAATTGTATGAAGGCAAAGCTTGAAGGTGGAAAAACAATATTCAGTATCAGTGACAGCAACAATATCGAAAATGCGTATTTTGTAATATTCCCAAATGGAGACATAAGAATTTCAAGCGATGGAGAGGACCATTTCCTGGGAAACGTATTGAGCAGAAATATTCAGGAAATCTGGGCAACCGGAGGTTACAGAAAAGAGTTACATGAAATGAGAACCGGATTTATATTAAAAAATAAGGAGATGGCAGGATGAAAGAAAGAGTAAAAGAAAATTATCTGAAAATGTTGAAAGAAAAGCTGGAGGAGGAGATAAAAAGTTATGAAATTGCCAAAAAAGATACGATAGAAGCGGAAGGGCGCATGGTTACGAGATATGATTCCACAAAGACAGAAACCGGATGGCTTGCAGCCGGATATCTGGAATTAGTAAATATGCTGAAGAAGTCGATCGAAAATTTTGAACAGGAAAGGCGCTATATTAACATAGGCGATTTGGTTACCATTGATTTATTCCAGAATAACAGATGCGAGGCACAGGAAAAGATTGTCATATCGAAGAAAGAAAAGGAGTGGGATGAACTTGCCTATGATTTATTGGGAAAAAACAGTGATAATATATTGCAGATAAGAAGGGAGAACAGAAACTATGGAGTTCAGATTAGAGAATTCAGACCGGTATATCCGGAAGAAAATATAGTAAAAATTGGAAATCTGGTAACGCTGGAACTGTCAAATGGAGAAAGGGAAAGATATTATCTCGTGCCGGAAACAGGAGGTGTGGAACTGGATATAGATGGGGAAGAAATATTCTGTATTTCAAGCCAGACATTAATGACACAGAAACTGATTGAATGTAAATGTGGGGAGGTGATTGAAATGAATGACGAAAAAATGAAGATACTGGCAATAGAGTAAGCAGCAGTGTGCAAAGGAGAAAAACATGACAGATTATAGAATAAACAAGAAAAACAATGATACAAACAACACAATGGAGGAAAAAACTATGAAGAGAGAAAACATTTATGAAGTATTGGAAAATGACATTATGAACGCAGGACTTAAAGATGAAGAAAAGAACAGGATGTTAAAGAATGTGATGCGGTTAAAAGAAAGAAAAGTAAATATTATGATTACCGGGGCGACCGGCTGTGGAAAGAGCTCAACCATAAATGCATTATTTGATACGGAAGTGGCGAAAGTAGGAGTTGGTGCAGATCCGGAAACAATGGATATACAGAAATACGAACTTGATAATCTCATTTTATGGGATACTCCGGGGCTGGGAGATGGAAAAGAAGCCGATAACAGACATGCCAGAAATATTATTGACAAATTAGCTGAAGTAGATAAAGACGGAAATGCGGTCATAGATTTGGTGCTGGTTATTCTGGACGGGGGAACGAGAGATCTTGGAACATCCTATGAACTTATTAACGAAGTAATTATACCGAATTTAGGAGAGAATAAGAGTGAGAGAATTTTAGTGGCAATCAATCAGGCAGACATGGCGATGAAAGGACGTTACTGGGATTATGGGAAGAATGAGCCAATGTCGGAACTGAAAGAATTTTTGGATAAGAAAGTGGTATCTGTGAGAAGCAGAATAAAAGAAACAACTGGTGTTGAGGTAAATCCGATTTATTATAGTGCCGGTTACAAGGAAGAAGGAATGATACAGAGCGCCCCATATAACCTGTCCAAATTATTGTACTACATAGTAAAAGCAACACCAAAGGAAAAGAGGGTAGTATTCTGCAACAATATCAACAGGGATCAGGAAGTATGGAAGTCAGATGATAAATTAATGGATTATAACAGGGAAACAAAGAAATCAATCATAGAATCCGTCAGAGACGGTATGGAGACAGGCGGTGATATTGGGGAAATGATAGCAGGAAAACCTGGAAAAGTGGTAGGAACGATTATTGGGGCAGTAGGAGGATTTATTGGCGGAATTCTTGGCGGAATATTTGGATAAAAAAGCAGACAGTAATTAAAGAAAAACGGGAGGCTGTGTTTTCACAGCTCTCCCGGATGAAAAAACATTGACTAAGAATGGAGGAGTACCAGATGAGAAGTGTATACAGATTGAATGATATTGAAAATAATTTAAGAATTATGAGGTGCAGACCGCTGGATATACTGGTTGTGGGCGCACCGGAACTGGAAAATCATCTACTTTAAATGTAATATTTGAAGATGAAATCTCGCGGGTAGGAAGGGGCTGTGATCCTGAAACAATGCAGATAAGTTCTAATAAGTTAAATGATAAAATGCGCTTCTGGGACACTCCGGGATTTGGTGATGGAAAGGAGCAGGACGCAGGATATGCAGAACAGCTGAAACAGACATTGTATCGGGAATATGAACTGGATAATACAAAATATGGAATGATTGATGTAGTACTGGTAATTGTGGATGGATCAGGAAGAGATATGGGAACTGCTTACCGGATATTAAATGAAGTGATTCTTCCTGATTTTCCGCCCAACAGAATTATTACAGCAATCAATCAGGCAGATATGGCAATGAAAGGCAGACACTGGAATTATGAAGAAAACAGACCGGACAGAATATTAGCAGAATTTTTGGAAGAAAAAGCAGGCTCAATAAAAAAAAGGGTCATGGAAAGCACAGGGGTGAGGATCGCAGATCCTGTCTGCTATTCAGCTGAAAAAAATTATAACATAGAGAAACTTCTGGATTTAATTATTGATAATATGCCGACAGAGCGGAGGAGGATAACACGATGAAGAAAATAAGTATTAAAAACAATATTTTTATGATTGCAAAGAAGAACGGACAGCGGAAACTTGATTATTATCTGAAGATGCGGGATGGCAGGGAATATTATATGTTTACGAGGGATCATTCGGCATCCTGTTATGAAATTTGTAAATCGGCGATTCCTGTCAATAAAGTTCTGCAGATAAGAAACAGGAATACAGCCATAATGGGACTGGTAAAATATTTAAACTTTATGATGCCGTATTTTGTGGAATATTATGGTTTGAAAAAATGTAGTTAAAAATATGAGTTTTGATTTTCTGATAAGTGTGGTATACTTGATGTTAAAGAAAGAAGGGATATAGAATGAAGATAATTATGAATTATGACAAGGCATTTACACATGGGGGGATTTTTCATGCGGATGATGTATTTTCAGCGGCTTTATTGAGAATGATGAATCCGGATATTTTTATAGAACGTGGAAATCAGGTTCCGGACGGATATGACGGACTGGTATTTGATATCGGCGGCGGGGCATTTGACCATCACCAGGAGGATCGCAGAGTCAGGAAAAATGGTATTCCGTTTGCGGCATTCGGATTGTTATGGGAAAAGTATGGGGAAAACTTTCTGGAGAGTGAAGAGGACAGGACAGACTTTGATGAAAAATTCGTCCAGAAATTAGATGAAAGTGATAATACGGGCGAACCCAATATGATTGCCGAGTGTGTAGCGGAATTTAATCCGGACTGGCTGGAGCCGGACTGCAACAGGGATGAACGATTCTTTGAAGCAGTAGAATTTGCACAGGCAATTCTGGAAAGAAAATTCAAACAGATTCAGGCAAAACGGCAGGCGTATACGGTTGTACAGGGATATCTGGAAAAAAGCAGGGATGGTATCATGATTATGGACAGGGCTGTTCCGTGGAAAAAAGCACTGAAAAATACGGATATTTATTATGTGATTTTTCCATCCATCCGTGGTGGTTACATGGTGCAGGCAGTTCCGCAGGATGAAAGTGAAAGCGGAAGGGAATTAAAGAAACCGCTTCCGGAAAAGTGGAGAGGAAAAACGGCAGAGGAACTTGCCGAACTTACAGGAATTGCAGGATTTACCTTTTGCCATTTATCAGGATTTATCTGTGCGGTAAAGGAACTGGATGAAGCAGTCAGGGTAGCAGAGCTGGCTATGAAAATGGAGGAAAACGAATGATGGATTATGAAAATGTGCTGCTGTTGTTTTTGAGTGTTTATATTCCGAAAAAGAAGGAAGATGGTACGGAAAAGGGATATAAATATAAGTATGATAATAAAGAAAACGGTAAGGAAGAAATATTTAATGGAAGACAGACGAATGAAGCTCCGGTAAATTGTCTGGTATCCCTTGCGGAAGCAGATGCCAAAATTCATAACAGGAAAAAGGCATTTGATAAAATTTTGTGTATTGGAACAAAAGAAGTTTTTGAAAACAAGGCCTGGGAGGGTAAGACAACCTATCAGTTATTTGAAGAAAGATTGAAAGCATATTGTAAAAAACAAAATATAAATTCTGATTTTGAAATCTGCAGGATTGAGTATAATATGAAAGATGAAGAGAAAAATGACCCTACGACAGAGCGTAGAGCGATGTATATATACGGCCAGATTAGTGATGCATTGAATATCAAGAGTCCTGAGAAGAAAAAGACGTATGTGTATGTAGACTATACCGGTGGATTCCGGGATATCAGTTTTCTAATGACAAGCATTATCCGATATCTGGAATTTGCCGACATCGAATGTAAAAAGATAGTGTATAGTAATTTATCAAAAAGTGATGAAAGTAAGAATCGTATTTATGAATTAAACTGTATCTATGATATGTACCAGATGATCAATGGAGTCAGTGAATTCGTCAGTACCGGAAATGCAGTCCAGCTGGGAAAACTTTTTGAAAAGGAAAATACACCGGATTTAATTAATGCCATTATTGAATTTTCAAATTCCATGGCGGTCTGCGATATGAGTAAAATAGACAAAACAGTAAGCGATATGGCAAAATTGACAGAAGAAGTGCAGGAAGAACACAATTCTGTATATTATGAAATGTTTAAGAGTATGATTCCGATGATCCGGGAAAAGATGAGATTAGACGAACTGGTAACACAAGAAAAAAAGGGAGAGATTAATTATCCTGTATTAATTGACTGGTGTACAGATAATGGACTGATTCAGCAGGCAACAACATTATATGTAGAGAAAATGCCGTTTTATTATAACGAAAAGGGACTGCTTGAAAAATATGTCTGTGTGGATGAAGTTGATCCGAAGCTTGGAGATACAAAAGAGGGAGCAGCATTTTATGAAGTATTATTTAATAAGGCAGGAATAACAAAGGAAGATAGGGAATTGGAGAAATTTACAGACTATGTATTAAAAATGTGGGAAAGAATAGATCGCAAGTACCCGGAGAATATGAAATTACAAAAAAGGAAAAAGTTTATAGAAGAATTAGGGAGAGATAAAAAATATTTGGTGTCTTCTAAGAGAATTATTGAGATTTTGGAATATATAGAAAATAAGAAAACAACCAATGAGAAAGAAAATATATTTAAAGCGTTACAAATTAATCAGAAGACTGTAGTATCATTTATGAATAGCTTTAAAACCAGTAAAGATATTCAGGATTACTGTATGACAGGTAAGAAAAAAGCTAAAAAGAACAATAATGAGAAAGAATCATTTACAATAAGAAATAAAGTTCGTTCTTTGAAAAATCTGGAGAAAAAAGATGATTGGACGATTGGTATTTATAATGATTTATATGACCGTATGTTATATTACCTCCCAATGAAGATGCTCCGTAACCGGATGAATCATGCCAGCAACAGTCTGACGGATGATGACCGGGCCGGCATAGAATATCTGGCATCAAAAGGAATCCACTTCATGAAAGAAGGAACGGATATCAATGCAGAAGACGCACAGTTTGAACTGGATATTGATACAATCAAAGAAATAATTAGAGAAGGAATCGCACCGGAACTGAAAGAAAATAAAAAAATTAAATAGTAAGAGAGATAAAAAAATCCCCCGGGCAGTAATGGTCTGCTTCGGGGGATTTTTTTGCAATTCTGGTCAAAATAAATTATATTTGACAAATTGTATTCTTTGTATTAATATAAATAATACAAAGAGGACACACACTTACCTATACATCATCGTAGTTAATTGCGAAACTCATAACTTATCTTTATTGTATATGCAAATTGAACAAT